>ERZ838839.2728-NODE-2728-length-12667-cov-7.256740_pt1 | contig 12667 bp, 8 predicted proteins | sample MGYA00519909_ERZ838839 | MGnify/ENA primary metagenome ERZ838839 (study PRJEB31850, sample SAMEA3708843) | human gut metagenome | biome: human gut; feature: human-associated habitat; material: faeces | place: China | collected 2014 ... | reverse complement strand
TACCAGCGGTGCAAACATATCAGCCATTGTGATTACCTCCGAATTTACTTTCCAAAATTCACACCCCGCGTCTGTTGGACACAAGGATGCCTTTCTTCTTTATTCTAACACACCGGGCAAAAAGTTCAAGACAAAATTGTGTTTTTGTGCTAATATTTAAGAGAAAACAGGTTTCAAATTGTGAATAAAATATCATACTGTTTCAGAAGGAGATCGAACCGCCATGGATTGGGAAACGCTGAAAGCCGACTGCCTTGCCTGCAGCCGCTGTGAGCTGTGCAAGACCCGCACGAATGTGGTGTTCGGGCAGGGCGTGCCGGACGCCGAAGTGCTGTTTGTGGGCGAGGGCCCCGGCCAGAGCGAGGACGAGCAGGGCCTGCCCTTTGTGGGCCGCAGCGGTCAGCTGCTGGACAAGTATCTGTTTGCCATCGACCTGGACCGGGAAAAGAACTGCTACATTGCCAACATCGTCAAGTGCCGCCCGCCCCAGAACCGTGACCCTCTGCCCGCTGAGAGCGAGGCCTGCATGCCCTGGCTGCGGGAGCAGTTCCGCCTGCTGCGGCCCAAGATCGTGGTGTGCCTGGGCCGCATCGCCGCTCAGCGGATGATCCGTTCCGACTTTTCGGTGACCAAGGAGCACGGGCAGTTCATTGAGAAGAACGGCATCCTGTTCATGGGCACCTTCCACCCGGCCGCCCTGCTGCGCGGCCCGCAGAACAAGCCCAATGCCTTTGCCGACTTTGTGGCTCTGCGGGACAAGATCCACGAAGTGTGTGAGCATACCTATGAATGAATAACCCTCTCCGTCTGCTCACTTCGTTCGCATCCACCTCCCCCGAAGGGGGGAGGTTTTGGCAGCGTAACAGCCAGATGGCGAAAAGCTCGCTCTTCGGGAGAGCTGGCATCGCGCAGCGATGACTGAGAGGGGTTCATTTTCATTCACCCCACGCCTCTTTTTTGCATACTCTAAAGCAAAAGCGAGGTGTTTTTTATGCAGCGTGTTTCGTTTGACCGGGTCGATTTCTTTCTGGGGGCCACCACCCCCGCCGGGTTCAAGGGCTATTTTGAGCCGCTGCGCCGGGAGTCCGGCATGCAGATGGTGCTGATCAAAAGCGGGCCGGGCTGCGGCAAGTCCACCCTGATGAAGCAGCTGGCCCGCCGGGCCATCCAGCAGGGTGAACCGGTGGAGTGCATCCACTGCGCCAGCGACCCTGACAGCTTTGACGGCGTGATCTTTGTTCGGCAGCGCCGGGCCATCGTAGATGCCACCGCGCCCCACACCATAGAGCCGGATGCGCCCGGTGCCGACGAGGTAGTGCTGAGCCTGTACCATACCATTCAGGCCGACGCCCTGCGCCCCCATGCTGAAGAGGTCAAGGCGCTGTTCGCCCGCAACGCTGCGCTGCGGGCGCGGGCCGCGCGGTATGTCGCTTCTGCCGGGAGCCTGCTGCTGGACAGCCGCCGGGCCGAGGCCTGCAGCGCCAACTTTGAAAAAGTGCGCCGCTACGTCAAGCGATTGTGCACCCGGCTGCTGCCCCGCACCGAGAACACCGCCCGCGAAGAGCTGCGGCTGCTCTCGGCCGTGACCCCAAAGGGTGAGGTGTTCTACCAGCACACCGCGCAGGCGCTGGCTGACCGGTTCATCGTGTTCCGGGACGAATACGGTGCCGTGTCGCGCCTGCTGCTGGAGCTGATCCGTGCCGAGGCACTGGCCCGGGGCTATCACATCATCACCTGCCCCTGTGCCATGCACCCGGAGGATAAGATCGACCACATCCTGATCCCGGAGCTGCGGCTGGCCTTCCTCACCGACAACCGGTGGCACCCGGTGCAGCTGCCCGGCATGCAGGCCGTGCGGTGCACCCGGTTCCTTGACCGGGAAAATCTGGCGGGCTACCGCGCCCGGCTGCGGTTCAACGAGCGGGCGGCCGCCGAACTGCTGGAGCAGGCCACCGCCCTGATGGCACAGGCCAAGAGCTGCCACGACGAACTGGAGACTTATTACCGTACCACCGTGGACTTCGCCCAGGTGGACGAAGCTGCCGCCCGGTGCGCGGAGCTGTTCGGGCTGGAAGCGCCGTCACCCGACTGCTGAGTTCTTTATGATAAGGGAAGTGAAATCATGTCCGACATCCGTCTGCCCATCCGGCAGCTGGTGGAGTTTCTGCTGCGCAGCGGCAGCATCGACAGCCGGTTTGCCGGTTTTGACCGCGCACTGGAAGGTGCCCGCATCCACCGCAGGCTGCAGAAGGCCGCCGGGGAGGGTTACGACGCCGAGGTGCCTCTCTGCGCCGATTATACGGTCGACGGCATCCGCTTTACGCTGGAGGGCCGGGCCGACGGCATTTTTACCAACGAAACCGGCGTTGTGACCATTGACGAGATCAAGACCACCGCGGTGCCCGAGGAAGAGATCTGCGAGGACATGAACCCCTGCCACTGGGCGCAGGGCATGGTGTACGGAGCCATCTACAGCGCACAGGAAAGCCTGCCCGCCGTGGATGTGCGGCTGACCTATTATCAGATCGACACCGACCGGATCCTCCGCTTTGTACGGCACTTTTCCCGGCAGGAGCTGGAGCAATTCCTGCACAAACTCCTGCACCGGTATCTGCCCTGGGCACAGCGTCAGCTTGCATGGCAGGAAACCCGCAGCGGCAGCCTGACCGCCATGCGGTTCCCGTTTGAAGCCTACCGCCCCGGGCAGCGGGCACTGGCGGGCGAGGTCTGGCGGGCCTGCACCGCCGCCCCCTCCAAAAAAGGCACCCGGCTGTTCTGTCAAGCCCCCACCGGCATCGGCAAGACCATGAGTGCGCTCTTCCCTGCCCTGAAAGCCATGGGGAGCGGCTGCGGGGAGAAGCTGTTTTACCTCACCGCCCGCAACACCACACAGGCCGCCGCCGAGGATGCCATTGCCCGCCTGCGGGCCGTACAGCCCGACCTTGCCCTGCGCAGTGTGACCCTGACCGCCAAGGAAAAAGCCTGCCTGCACCCGGACGCCGAGGGCCATCCGGCCTGCCTGCCGGAGGTGTGCCCCTATGCAAACGGCTACTACGACCGCATCAAGAATGCGCTGGCCGCACTGCTGGACGGCAGCGGCCAATTCAGCCGTGCCGCACTGGCCGACACCGCCCGACAGTTCACCGTGTGCCCCTTTGAGCTGGGGCTGGACCTGAGCGAATGGTGCGATGTTGTGATCGGGGACTACAACTATTTGTTTGACCCGGTGGTGCACCTGAAGCGTTTCTTCGACACCTCCGGCGACTGGCTGTTCCTGATCGACGAGGCACACAATCTGCCCGACCGCGCCCGCGCCATGTACTCGGCCCGCTTCTGCAAGAGCAGCCTGACCGACGCAAAACGCACGCTTGGCAAGGGCAAAAGTGCCCTGAAAACCGCCCTGACCAAGGCCGACAAGGCCATGCGGGAGGCGCGGCAGGCCTGTGTGCGTCTGGCACCCCGCAGGCACGCGGAGGACGCCCCCGGCGAATCGGCCCAGACTAGCCTTCTGCCGGAACCGGATGCCCCGGTGTTTGCCCTGCCGGAGCCGTTGTATGCGCAGGACGGCGCGGTGTTTTTGCAGGAGCTGCCCGCCGCACTGCTGACACCCCTGCGGGCGGTGCAGGCCCCTTTGCAGGCCTGGCTGGAAGACAACCCGGAAGCCGACGCCCACCCGCAGATGCTGGAGCTTTATTTTGCGGTACAGGATCTGGTGCGGGCTGCCGAACGGTACGACAGCCACTTTGTGACCCAGCTCACCGCCCGCGGCAGCGAGCTGGAATTGCAGCTGCTCTGTCTGGACCCGGCCCCCTTTGTGGATGCCAGCCTTTCCACCGGGCGCAGTGCCGCGCTGTTCAGCGCCACCCTCACCCCGCCCGCCTACTACCGCAGCGTGCTGGGCTGTGCCGACGCCCGGGCTGTGGCGCTGGAAAGCCCGTTTCCCGCCGGGAACCTGGGGCTGTTCTGCCTGCCAGGCATCTCCACCCGCTACCGTGACCGGGAGCGCAGCGTACAGAGCGTGTCGGATGCACTGGCCCGGCTGGCGCAGAGCCGGGTGGGCAACTATCTGGCGTTCTTTCCCAGTTACGCCTATCTGCGGCAGGTGCAGGAAGATTTTGCCGCCCGCTATCCGGGTATTTCCACCCTTGTGCAGGAGAGCGGACTGGATGACGCCGCCCGCGCCGCTTTTCTGGCACGATTTGAGCCAGACCCTGCCCATACCCTGCTGGGCTTTGCAGTCATGGGCGGCATCTTTGGCGAGGGCGTAGACCTTGCCGGCGACCGGCTCATCGGCTGTGCCATCGTGGGCGTGGGGCTGCCGCAGGTGAATTCCCGGCAGGAGATGCTGCGCCGCTACTACGACGCCCAGAACGGGGCCGGGTTCGATTACGCCTACCGCTATCCCGGCATGAACAAGGTCCTGCAGGCCGCCGGACGGGTCATCCGCACCCCGGAGGACAAGGGCGTGGTGCTGCTGCTGGATGACCGCTTTGCAAAGCCGGACTATCAGCGGCTGTTCCCGCTCCACTGGAAGCACCTGCAGTATCTGCCCGGCCCTGCCGCACTGGAAACCGCTCTGGCCGATTTCTGGAGCAGTAAGCCCGAATAAACGCAACCCCCGCCCACGGACCGGTCGCTTCTGTCCTTCTGTGGGCGGGGGTGTCGTTTGAGTGCAGAAAACTTTTGCGCTGCTGCGTTGGTTGCCAAAAAAGTGCAACTTTTTTCAAAAACAGGCTTGACAAGTACCGCATTTGCGGGTATAATAGCACACGTTGAGCGGCTCACACCGCAAAACGCGAACCAAATGATGGGGATTTGCATAGTGGTAGTGCGGTAGACTCTGACTCTACTTGTGGGAGTTCGATTCTCTCATCCCCAACCAGAACAAAGCCATCCGATGAACAATCGGGTGGCTTTTCTGTTTTGTTTTCTGCCGATTTCACGCAGTGAACACACCGCACTGTACCAAAGGTCTTTGGGCAAATCAAACACCCGCACCGCATTCCCTTTTCTTGGGAGATGCAGTGCGGGTGCTTTTTTCGTTTGTCAGCCAGCGGACTGAATCATCTTACAGGATGCTGATGCGGCCTGCACCGTAGGGATTCTCGTAGTCCAGCAGGTAGCCGGGGTACTCTGCCAGCACACTGTTGGCGCTGGAAAGGTGCGGCAGGCCCTCTGCGTCCACACCGCCAAAGGTCATGGCGTAGGTGGACATGACAAGGTAATCCTCCGACACATAATCCTTGATGAGCTCGGCCCCGTCAAACATGGCAAAGCCGTCGCCCAGATTGCGCAGGGTGTAGTTCATACCGGCCAGCGCATAGGTCTTGGCCGGGTCCAGAGGCTCGTAGGTGCCGGTGTGACGATCGTAGATCTTCACGTTCTGCACACGAGGCGTGCCGGTGGCACTGCCGATCCAGACGTTCTTGTCGTCGGTCTGCACGGTGTTGGGGATGTCGGTGTGGATCTCGTAGGTCGCACCGGCCACCTGCAGGAAGCCGCCGTTCTCCTTGCCCTCTGCACCGGCAAAGCGGGCTGCAAACTCCAGTGCGTCCTGGATCTGCTTTCCGGTCACCGACATCAGGCAGGCCACGTTGCCAAAGGGGCTGACCTGCTTGCAGGTCTTGAAGGTCCAATCCCCGGCTGCCACGTCGGTGCGGATGCCGCCGCCGTTCATGATGGCGATGTCACAGTGCAGCTGCTCCACCTCATTGAAGTAGGTGTAGATGCCGTCGGCCACAAAGTCGCCCAGGTTGGTCTCGCCGGAGCGGATGCGGCGTTTGCCGGTAGCAGGGTCGGTGATGTAAAACTTGGTATCGGCCACGGCGATCTTCTCGCCCAGCATGTCATCCACTGTGTTGACCCATGCGGCCTGCTCTGCTGCCACGGCGACATCCTCCTGATCGTAGGAGGACACCAGCCGGGTGGAGATGGTGCCGTCCGGGGCAATGGTCATCTCGCCCACATTGGCAAAGTAGGAGCCGGTCTGGGTCAGGGTGACCAGTCTGCCGGAAGCGTCCGCCACCTGCTTATTCTCCATCACCGTGTGGGAGTGGCCGTCGATGAAGGCATCAAAACCAGTGGTGTGGGCAATGACCTCCTCGCTGGTCCAGGGAGAGGACGAGGGGTCCACGCCCAAGTGGCCCAAGCCGATGACCACATCGGCCAGGCACTTCGCCTTGTCAACGGCCTTCTGCACGGCGCTGTAGAGCTTCTGGCCGTCCTCGCCGCCCAGGATGTCGTAGATGTACTTGGTCTGGGCCTTGTTCATGAAGTAGGCCGGGGTGGACTTGGTAAACGTCTCGGGCGTGGTGATGCCCACAAAGGCAATGCGCACACCACCGCGCACGAACACCTTGATTTCCGGCAGCACCCGCAGATTGGTGCGCAGGTCCACCCAGTTGCAGGACAGGTACGGGAAGTCGGCATCCCGCATGAGCTCCTTGGCACGGTCCATGCCATAGTCGAACTCATGGTTGCCAGGAGTAGCGGCATCGTAACCGGCGGCGTTCATCAGCTCAATGATGGAAGCGCCCTGGTCCATGGAGCCGTAAGCCGTGCCCTGCACATGGTCACCGGCGTCCACCAGCAGGACCTTTTTGCCCGCGTTCTGATAGCTCTGCTTCAGGGCAGCAATGGCCGCATAGGTCAGCTCCGGGGCCTGCTTGTCGATATAAGTGTGCACGTCGTTGGTGTACAGGATGGTGACCTCGGATTTTTCACCGGTCCAGCAGGCAGACGCAGCCGGGGCCCCGACGGCCATGGCGGCGGCAGCGGTGGTGACACCGGCGGCCTTCAGGAAATTGCGGCGGGAGATAAGATGTTTCACGGGAAAACGACCTCCTCTTTTTCTGGCATTTGATGGGGCAGGCTCTCCCCTGCCCCTGACTGGTTCAAGCATAACACAGAACCGCGCCAAGAGCAAGACAAAACATGCCGTTTTGTTCAATTTTTCTTCCCATATCAGCCGTTTTTCTTACATTGTGCATCATCGCCGTACAAAAAAAGAGAACGCCCCTGCAGCTGTCCCAGCATACAGGGGCGTTCCCATCCGTTTAAAAAGGCCGGAGAAAGGGGGCCTTAAATGGCGTTGTATTCCCTGAGGATCTTCTCAAGGTCGGTGCCCTCGATCTTCTTCAGAGCTTCCTTCAGGGCCAGACGCGGGATGAGCGGCAGGTCCATGTCGGTGATCTTCTTGCCGTCGCGCAGCTTGACCGTTGCATTCAGCAGGTCACGCACGTCATAGGTGCTGCCCCAGACCTCGGGCACACCGCGGTCCACGTTCAGCAGGGTGTACACGGCCTCCATACCGGTGCGCATGGAGTACTCGGTGGTGAAAATGGTATCGCGCTTGGTCTCCGCAAACTGGCCCAGGAAGGCAAAGTTCACAGCGCCCTCCGGCACGATGTCGGGGCGGTCGCCCATGGCACGGGGCATGAAGAAAGCGTCAATATAGGGCATCATCACCGGCACGGTGTTGGCGCTGTGCTCTGCCAGCTCTTCGATCTGGTCGGTGGGCACGCCGATGTGGTACAGCCACTCCATGCAAATCTCCTTGCCGGTGCAGTCGCGCATGGGCTTTTTGACATAATCGCCGGGCTTGTCGCTGAACAGGCCGTAGACCCAGACACACAGCTGATCCTTGGGTTGATCGCGGAACTGCTGCTGACGGTTCAGCGTCCAGCTGAGCAGCCAGCTGGAGTCCTTGACCGTAACGATGCCGCCGGTGACAGTGTGACCGCTGAAGGGATCGCGCTTGCAGATCTTCTGGATATACTGCGGGATCTTGTCATCCAGGGTGGTGATGGTGGCGCTCTCCCAGTTGGACAGCTCCGGATCCGAGCAGAACTTTTCGGGGTGGCCGAAGGACGGGTCCTGTGCGGCGATCTTCTTCCACAGATCCCAGCCGTTGCCCGGCTTGATGGTGGGGTCGAAACCGGCTGCCTTGTCCTGGGCACCCACGGTGCAGCTCTCGACGCAGCCACCGTTGGTGATGAACAGCAGATCGTTCTCGGTCAGGTCGATGTTGGACACCTCGCCTGCGTGCTCCACGGTGACCGAGCTTGCCATCTTGCGGCTGCCCTGAATGTCGAACCTGACGTCCGTGACCTTGGTGTCGTAGTGGAACTGCACGCCAAAGCCCTTCAGGTACTCGATCAAGGGCAGGATGATGGACTCATACTGGTTGTAGCGGGTGAAGCGCAGGGCGGTAAAGTCCGGCAGGCCGCCGATGTGGTGGATATAGCGCTTGATATACAGCTTCATTTCCAGTGCGCTGTGCCAGTTCTCAAAGGCGAACATGGTGCGCCAGTACAGCCAGAAGTTGGAGTTCAGCACTTCATCATCAAAGAAATCGGTGATCTTCTTATCCTGCAGCTGCTCGTTGGGGGTGAAGAAGAGCTTCATGATCTCCATAGCACCCTTATCAGACAGGCCGAACTTGCCATCGGTGTGGGCATCCTCGCCGCGGTTGACGGTAGCACGGCACAGTGAATAGTTGGGGTCTTCCTTGTTCAGCCAGTAGTACTCATCCAGCACACTGGCACCCTCGGTCTCCAGAGACGGAATGGAGCGCAGCAGATCCCACATGACCTCGAAGTGGTTATCCATCTCGCGGCCACCGCGCATCACGTAACCGATATCGTATTTGTAGCCGTCGCAGGCACCGCCGGGGATGGGGTCTTTCTCAAACACATGCACATGCTCGCCCTTCATCTGGCCGTCACGCACCAGATAACATGCAGCCGTCAGTGCGGCCAGACCGGAACCAATGATATATGCAGATTTATGATCGACACCCTCCGGCTTTTTAGGAGTTGCAAATGCTTCATAGTTGCCACTGGAATAGTACATAGAAAAGCCTCCCTGCTTTTTATTGCTTTTTTCGGCATCCTTGCGCCGTCCTTATGGCAACAGTATACCCCGCGCCGCCGCCGCAGACAACAAACAAACTTTAGCGGGTGTATAAATTTTATACAATCATTCTGTTTTGCTGGAAATACGTACAAATTGTGACAAAAGCCGCCCTAATAGCGAATCGTTCTGTGCTATAGAGTGCTTTATAAACCAGTTTCAGCAAAAAGAAAAGCACCCGGATTTCAACGAATCCAGGTGCTTTTTGTTGGTGGAGGCGATGGGAGTCGAACCCATGTCCGAAAAGAGTTCAGTGTAGGTATCTCCGGGTGCAGGCGATCTACAACATTCCCGCCGCGCCACGCCGATCGTCAGGCTAGCGCATTGGTAGCTTCATGAGTTCCTGCCGGTCCGCAAAGCTTAAGTCCGTTCAGGTGCTGTGTCTAAAGGACGCCCCGGCCCCACACGACACAAGAGTGGGCGGAACGCGCAGCACTCAGGCTGCGAGCAACTGAGAATTGTTATTGTCAGTTAATTTTTTTGGAGGAGTTATAGAGCAGTTCCCCCACTGCTACCCGCTGCCCAGACCTCGCTCTCCCCGTCGAAACCTTTACGCCCCCTTATAAAGCACACCTTGCGGTGTGCAGAAAGCTTTGAAAAAGTTCCGCTTCAGGAAGCGGTCTGAAAAGATCAATAGTATTTGCCGTTGGACTTCATGGCACGGTCAATGGAACGCTTTGCGTCACGCTGTGCGGCATCGGCACGCTTATCGTAGAGCTTTTTGCCTTTGCAAAGGCCCACTTCCATTTTCACACGGCCATGCTTGAAATAGAGCGAAAGCGGCACAAGGGTATATCCCTGCAGCTTGCACTGCTGATGCAGCCGCCGGATCTCACTTTTGTGTGCCAGCAGGCGCCGGACGCGCATCGGATCCTGATTGAACATGTTTCCGTGGTCGTAGGGACTGATATGCATTCCCTTTACCAGCAGTTCACCATCCTCAATATCGACCCAGCTGTCTTTCAGGTTGACCCCTCCGGCACGCAGGCTCTTGACCTCCGTACCTTTCAGTTCAACGCCGGTTTCCAGCGCTTCCAGAACGAAGTATTCATGGCGCGCTTCACGGTTTGTGGCAATGGTTTTTGTTGCCGGACGCTCCTTAGTGGGTGCCATTCCGCGCGCCTCCTTTCTCCATTGTGGTTTGTTGTATCAGTATACCATTTTTTTATGGTTTTGCAAGGGCTGTTTTTGAAGAAACTGTAAATTTTTCCCAATTCACAGCTCACCACGGCCAGAAAGTGCACGATACAAGGTGGTCTCGTCTGTGTACTCCAGACTTGCACCCACCGGCAGACCGTAGGCCAGACGTGTGGTCTTGATGCCCAGAGGCTTGATAAGCTTTGCCAGATACATGGCGGTGGCTTCACCCTCCACCGTGGGGTTCATGGCCATGATGACCTCTTTCACCTTGCCGTCGCCCAGGCGGGCCAGAAGTTCCTTGACGCACAGCTGTTCGGCAGTAATGCCGTCCATCGGGCTGAGCAGGCCGTGCAGCACATGGTACAAGCCGTGATACTCCCTTGTGCGTTCAAACGCCTGCACATCGCGGGGCGTTTCCACCACGCAGATCACAGAAGGATCGCGTTTTGCACTGGCACAGATGGGGCAGATATCCGCTTCTGTATAATTCTGGCAGATACGGCAGCGATGGAGCTTGGTGTGGGCACCCTGAATGGCTCCCGCCAGTGCGGCGGCATCTTCGTCCGACATGCTCAGCACCTGATACGCCATGCGGGTAGCGCCCTTGCGCCCGATCCCCGGAAACTTGCTGAATTCTTCGATCAGCTTTTCCAGCGGGGCAGCAGTATAGCCCATGTTCTTCCCTCCTGCCGGATCAGAGACCGGGGATGTTCATGCCGCCGGTCAGCTTGCCCATTTCAGCTTCGGCAGTTTCGTCCACCTGCTTGACGGTTGCGTTGATGGCAGCAGCCACCATATCTTCCAGCATTTCAACATCATCCGGGTCCACAGCCTCGGGCTTGATGGTGATGGACAGCACTTCGTGCTTGCCGTTCATCTTAACAGTGACCATCTCACCGGCAGCGCTGCCGGTGTACTCGGCAGCTTCCAGCTCGGCCTGTTTGGCTTTCATATCTTCCTGCATCTTCTGTGCCTGACGCATGAGGGCGTTCATATCGGGGCGGCCAAAGCCTGCGGGCATTCTTGCTTTCATAATCGTTTCTCCTTATTGATGCAATGTATTTTTATGATCTCGTTTTCCTTGCGGAATCCTCAATGGACACATCCAACCCCAGCTTTTCCAGTGCACGAAGCGACTGCTCTGCGTTGGAGACCGTTTTGCCAGCGCTCTTTGGTTCATAGGGACCAATGGGCACCGCCGTACCGGACACATCCTTGATCAGCTTTTTGATCAGGCGCTGGCTGTCCTTGTTGGCGCGGATAAAATCGCGGAAGGTCTTGCCTCCGTCGATCAGCACGCGGGTGCCATCAAAGTAAGCCTTGGACTTGCGCAGATAGGTGTAGAGCATGGGATCTTTTTCCTGCAGCTGCTGTACCACCTGCGGCCAGTACGGATACAGCGCAGTCCCTTCCTGCCCGGCATCCTGTGGCTTTTCCGGCACAGGCTTTGCAGCGGGCGTGGGTGCAGGTTTGGGCGGTTCTGGCTGTGGAACAGATTCCAACTCTGCCGGCACGGGTGCAGCTGGCTGTGCGGCCTGCGCGGCAGGCTCGTCCCAAGGCAGCATTCCGGCCTGCTGCACGGGCGGTTCCTCCGGCAGCGGCGGCAGCTCTTCGGTCTGGACGGGTGAAGTCTGCTCTACAGATATTTCCGACGGCGCGGAAGGTTCTGCCTTTACAGGTTTCGGTTCCGCTGCAGGCTGCACCACAGGAACGGACGGTATTGGCGGCTGGGGAGTCGGAGCGCTTGCAAAGGGCTGCACAGCAGTTGCCGAGGCAAACGGCTGCGGCGCTGCGGGTTGAGCTGCAGCACGAACAGGCGCGGCCTGCACAGGAACTGCCTGCGGCTGCTGGGGCGGTTCGGATAAGCCAAACAGTGCGAGTTCCAGCTCGATCCGCTGGTCGCTGCCGCGGGTCATATGTTCCAGCGCACTGCCCAGCGCACGGATGGCACGAATGGCCTCCCGCTGGCCCAGCTGCGGGCCTTTTTCCAGATACAAAGCCTCCTCCTCCGGCGAAACGCCGGACAGAAGGCTCTGCCCGCCCGGCAATGCTGCCAGCATCAAAGCACGATAATGCGCGATCAATTCCTCTGTCAGACGCTTGACATCCACAGACTGCTGGCGAAGCTGTGCCAGCTGGGCCAGTGCTGTGGTACCGTCCTGCGCTTCCAGTGCGTCCGAAATGCGGAACAGATAACTGCGGTCGGTCACACCTGCCATGCGGCGCACCACATCGGCATCGATTTTCGCCGTAACGCCTGCGCAGGTATCCAGAATGGACAACGCATCGCGCAGTGCACCGTCGGCCAGACGGGCGATCAGTTCCGCACCGTCCGGCGAAAGCTCCAGCTTTTCCTCACCTGCAATGTATTCCACCCGGCGGGCGATATCCTCCGGCCCGATGCGGGTAAAATCGTACCGCTGGCAGCGGGAAAGAATGGTGGCGGGCACCTTCTGGATCTCAGTGGTTGCCAGAATAAAGATGACGTGGGCAGGCGGTTCTTCCAGCGTTTTGAGCAGCGCATTGAATGCTGCTGTGGACAGCATGTGCACCTCATCGATGATGTATACTTTATATTTACAGGCGCTGGGAGTGTAGGCTGTCTCGTCGCGCA
>ERZ838839.2724-NODE-2724-length-12682-cov-15.390750_pt1 | contig 12682 bp, 18 predicted proteins | sample MGYA00519909_ERZ838839 | MGnify/ENA primary metagenome ERZ838839 (study PRJEB31850, sample SAMEA3708843) | human gut metagenome | biome: human gut; feature: human-associated habitat; material: faeces | place: China | collected 2014 ... | reverse complement strand
GCGTATTATTTGGCTCTTCCACAGCACATAAAGCAATTCGTAAGGAAATCATTGAAAATAACAGACTGGAAGCAGTCATTTCCATGCCATCTGGTGTGTTTAAACCATATGCAGGAGTTTCCACTGCTATTTTGATTTTCACAAAGACAGGACACGGTGGAACAGATAAAGTCTGGTTCTACGATATGAAGGCAGACGGACGTAGTTTGGATGATAAGCGAAATGAGATTGAGGAAAACGATATTCCAGATATTATTGCACGTTTCCATAACTTAGAGGCAGAAACAGATAGAGAGCGTACCGAGCAGAGCTTCTTCGTTCCGAAAGAGGAAATTGTTGAAAACAATTACGAGCTTTCTATCAATAAATATAAGAAAGTCGAGTATGTTCCAGTTGAGTATCCTTCAACTGAAGAGATTATGACTGATTTGCGAGAGCTAGAAGCAAAGATCAGTGAAGAAATGGAAGCATTATCACAGCTTTTGGGGCTGTAATAGTGCTATTTGGAAAAATTAAATTCGGATTTGACTTGCCTATTTTCTTAAAATCTCATGTGGAGCTTCTATTTCATTTGCCAAGGTATGCTCTGTTAATTCTGACATCAATTTCAATTTTTTATTAATCAATGGTCGCATACAATTAGGAACATGTTCCTGATGCGCTCTGTGGATTGCTACACATTCCTTACAGTTTCCGTGATAACGACAGGCTTTCAGGCAAGGACAGTGATCTTTGTCTTTATACTCCTTACGAAATTCCGCTGCAAATTCTTCTTGCAGTCTCAGTCCCTCGACACGGTTTCCCTTATGAAATTCTACCATTGCATCCAGTTCTTTCTGGTTCCCTTCAATCTTCATGTTATTATAGCGCCTCCATTTCAACTATTCCTCATTTTCTGATAAATTCTGATTTTTCAAACTCTTTATATTGGTAATACAGAAATCGCCCATATTATCTAACCTAACAATTTCTATTTTAGCAAATAAAATGTTCAAAATTCAAACCACTTTTGATGTTATTGTTAATCATATTCCTTTCGCATTGACCAAATAATTCTTTTACCTTATCAATAACTTCCGTAACATCATCACTTTCAAATATTACCTCTTTTTCTTTGTTTAACAACTGCGTTTACATCCACACATATGAAGGCAATTTTTTCTTAAGCGCATTATAAACAACTAATGTCGCTTTGACATCCTCTAAACTATCGTGAGCCAACTCATCAAAATTATAACCATAATAACATGCCGCATTTGTTAGCTTTTGATATGTATGGTTACCATAATAATTGTTTCATTCTTCATATATCTTAGCAAATTCTATCATTGGATCGTATATTATAGTACCATGTTTAAACCTAATTCCTGCATTAGCTAAAAATGCATAGTCAAAATCAACATTATAGGCTATCCGCTCGACACAGCCATCAAATACAGCTTATCTTACAGAAATATTAGTTATTACTCCTTTGTAATTTTCTTTTATTATATGAATCTTCATCAATAGCTCCAGAAGCCAACATTCTTTCCGACCATAACTGAAGTGTTTCAACATTTACCGATATTTTTTCTAATTCCTCCTGAATATATATGAAATCATCTAATTCGTCGTTATCAATTATACCATCAGCTGTAATCTCAATGAGGCGCTCCTGCTTCTTGTTCATCTTATTAAGAGAAGCTACCGTTTCAAGTATAATCTGAGGGAGCTCTTTCATTTTAATCTCTGGAACATATTGCTGTCCAATTGGACACTGATTTGAGCAATAATAATTACACAATTCCGGTGATTTATACTTATCAGCCATTATGAGTACTTCTTGCGGATGTGGCAGCACCTTCTCACTGTTTATTTTTTCAATTCTCTCTGGAGGCACGCACTCTAAAAGTTCACTTGCCTTTTCTCGGCTAAGTCATAGCTCCTCTCTTTTTAACTGGTATACATTCTTATTCTCTTTAATTGATGCTCTTCCCATTTCTTATTCCCTCACTTAAAATCTTACTGTATCTTTGCTATAATTCCTTCTTCTGTTATAGTTTGCAGACATTCCATAGGCACATCTGAATGCATTATCTGCCATACCTGTTGCATACCCGGAGCTAAAGATTTTTTTGGATAATCTTTTTCCGATATCCAATACACCCTTCCTTCATCTGATGAAATAAGTTTGCCTTCAAACTTATCTGTCCTGTATAAAAAACCTACATTTCGTACATCACCTGATATCCAATGATATATTCCCATTAACTTAGGATTTTTAATTGTAAGTCCAGTTTCTTCAAATACTTCCCTGATAACTGACTCTATAAAAGTCTCCCCTGCCTCTACATGACCACCTGGGAAAGTCGTACCAGAATAATTCTTGCCCACTTTATCCAAGGCCAGTACATTTCCTTTATTATCACTAATCATGCACATGTTCATGAATACTACTTTTTCTATCATCTGTTACTCCATTTAATATAGCTTATCAACTTCTTTTTCATATGCTGCTTCTGTATCTCTGTCAAACAGAACAAAATATATTTCTTCTATTTGCTTTGGAAATTCCTGCTCAAATCTTGCCACAACATTTACAGCAATGTGTGCTGCCAGTTTAACAGGAAAACCATAAACACCTGTTGATATAGATGGAAACGCTATTCTTTTTATACCTTTTTCCATTGCAAGTTTAAGCGAATGATAATAACAGCTGGCAAGCAACTGCTCCTCATTATCCTTTCCGCCTCTCCATATAGGTCCGACTGTATGTATAATATAATCACATGGCAGATTATAGCCTTTGGTAATCTTTGCTTCTCCTGTTTCACATCCATGAAGCATCCTACATTCTTTTAAAAGATCAGGACCTGCTACCCTGTGAATTGCTCCATCAACACCGCCACCACCTAAGAGACTGTTATTTGCTGCATTTACTATAACGTCAACATAATCTATTTTTGTTATATCACCTAGAACAGTTTTAATCATCGTAATTTCTCCCAAATATTTTCTTTAAATAATTTCCTATTATACCGTCAATTGTACCACCGCCAATATCGCCTTCAATTACTCTTTTTCTTCCATCCTTATAAGTAATCTGCAAGGTATATCCATATCCGTCGCAAACTTGTGCTTCCATAATATTCTTTTTCCATAATGGTGCACCAAATAACTTTTGATATTTATTGTATAATCTTAATACATTCTCTTTTTTTGTTACGCATATGTCTTTGTATGTGTAACGATTAGATTCTCCTTGATATGTATATTCAATCCACCTACCATCCGGATATATCTCATACACATATCTTCTTTTCATATCTATTGTTCCTAACCCGAAATCTTCTACCTTAAAGCGTATTTTCTTAATATACATTCCCGGCAACAAATCTAGCGACCATCTGTATCCGCATTCCTGACATCCATAATCTTCGTGCGGCTGGTCATCAAGCATAATGCTACCACCATATATTATTTTATTGTTATCAATTAATTCTCTGATTTCATTATTGTCAGGTTGTATTCCATAATATATTGGTGCTACATTCTCTGAATCACACTTAGGACATTTCACTATCATTTATCTGCTTCTTCCTTACTATATTGACAATTCCTTCTTCAGCTACTTCCCAAACTTCAATATCTTCTAATAAATGTCCGTAGATACGGCAATAGTACTCCGCAAGACTCTCACCTGTCCTTAACCTAACATCTTTCTTCATTGCCAGTATTTTCCTTGCATTATAATTAACACTCCTTAAATAAAGAACAGCTTCATTAAGAGTAGACATTTTTGCACTTGGAACATTTCCACCATTTGTCCATGTATAACACTTACATTCTATAATAATGTCTCCATCTGCTGACACAACATCAAATCTATGTTCCTTTGGCGGATTGCCTACAGGCACAACTTTCTCCTCATCAAATGGCATATTAAATGTTTTCTGAGCAATTGATAATACTTTTCTTTGAAAATCCTTACCTACCTTTGGATTGTCACTATTAGAATTCATTCGTATTCACCTATCCTAAAAACAATATAGTTATTATATCAGATTTGTTACAATATGTCCTTTTAATTAGATGTTTTGTTACACTTAAAATTTTAGGTATGTAACATCCATATATTCATCAGAAATTTTGTTACCACAGTAACAAAAAAAATGGCTTGTTACTACACCTTAACAAGTCATTTTCAAACTGATTAATATATAAAAAGATATATTTTTACATGGTGCCATAATATAAGCTAAGAAATCTCCTTGCCAGATTCAATTCTGTTTTCTCACACATAATCACATTTTCAATACATATGAATATTCTCTTATTCTTAATGAAATTCCATTCCGTAGCATTGATATTTTTGAAAATGCCGTATCAGCCGGAACCGGTAACTTCCTTGTAGACGGACCGAAAGAGACTGTACGCATAGATGAATCTATCCTGCCGGAGGATACTACTTTCGGTGTACGCATTAGTGGTGACAGTATGGAACCTGAATTCCATGATGGTCAGATTGCATGGGTATTACAACAGGAATCTGTTGCTAATGGAGAAATCGGCATATTCGCTCTTAACGGAGAAGCCTATATTAAGAAGTTACAGAATGATAAAGACGGAATCTTTCTTATTTCCCTCAATGAAAAATATTCACCAATCCCGGTTGGCGAAGATGATCGTTTAGATATATTCGGTAAGGTTCTCGGAAAATGTAATCCTACTGATATTACTAAGAATTGTAAATAAGATTAACACCGATTGCTACAAGTCCTTTTTATTGGACATGCAATAATTCATAATAGATACTAAGGGATACTAAGAAATTCTAGAATCTGAAAGAAGGAATTTTTATGGCGGTTGTCAACAATATCAAAGAAATCCGTGAGCAGCGTGGCATCTACCAGGATGAACTTGCTGAAGCTACCGGATACTGTACCAAAACCATCGGACGAATAGAACGTGGGGAAAGTACCCCATCCGCAGAGTTTATGCTGCGGATTTCAAAATACTTTAATATGATGGTGGAAGATGTCTTCCATGTAGAAGATTGAGCTGGGCACATGATACCCGCTCTTATTCAACTACACTATCCAAATTTCCAACAGTATTCTACATATATTAGCTCATCATTTTACATGAAATATACATAAATAAACCATATCTCCAAACTACTATCTTACCATCCCAGTTCATCCATTGCATCATCAACTCCATCTGCGTAGTCTGAATCCCTGTCATATCTGTAATCATCATAATCTCCATCATCATAAATTGCTTCATATCCATCATCATATGAATTATAATAATTCTTCTTTTTTGAACTGCTCTTTAAAGGACTTGAGGAATTTGATTTCTTTGATGAAGAGCTTGTTGATTTACTGCCTGTAGAAGTTGATTTGGTTTCTGAATACTTAGTAGAACTTGTTGTACTTGATGATTTTCCTGATGAACTGCTTCTACCTGAATAAGAACTGCTCTTAGATGTTCCATAATTTGACGTATATGAATATCTGCTATATGGAGATGCTTTCTTATCGTTGCTGCTTTGAAGTGTATTTTCTACCAATTCCAAACACAATATTATTCCTAAGAATATTAATACGCCTATAATTCCACCTTTAAAATCATTGTTCATAATCTTTTCTCCATTCTCCCTTTATGGGTGACTTTTTTGTTACTTGAAATTGATTTGTTACTCATCTTGTAATTAAATGATGCTCTTATATGTGTACCAGTAATATGACACATTGTTATTTTTTCGTATTTTTTATTTGGAACTGCTACATATAACAACTGTAACCACCACTGCACCAACAATAATTGCTAAAAGTGGATAACAAAAGAGTAGTCCAATGCAAATAAATAATGCAATTACTCCTATGAATTTGCCTATTGCTGCAACTCCAGAAAAGTCTCCCTTACAGGCCGCTCCAATTGAAGCTATAACAAATATTATAATCAATGTTAAAATATGCATATCTGCCACCTCCATCTGCTTAACTATTCTCTTGCTATCAAATTGCTTAAGCGTTTTTTCTCACAAGATTGTTATTACTTATCTTGTAACTAAATGATACATTCATATATGTACCAATAAAGTGACACTTGCAAAATATTAGCTGTCAGGATTTATTATTGCAGCTATTATATAAAAGTGTAGGAACCACGTTAAAGTACTCTGCGATTTCTCCACAAACTCCACATATTTTCTATCATATCCTTTTACTAATCGTTTCATCTTCTTATTGCTCCTGCTCCATATATAAATAAAATTGCAACACTTCCTATATATTTTGCTAATGTTTTCATCATTACTACTTTAAAACTATCTAACATATCTGTTTCACTATTAGATACATAAAAACTCGAATGAATATTCTCTTCTTTTACTGGATTGATACTTATCTATTTCATTTAACAACTGGCATTTCATATCATATGATATATTTATCACTTTTCTATTGATTTTCCATTTATTATGTGATATATTTCTCTCATAAGTGATAATTACATCACATAAATAAAATTTTACCATATAGCTTATAACGAGGAGGGTTACTATGACTGATAAAACAATGTCTATTTCAAATCAGGTCAAATACTTAAAGACGTTAAACGGAATAACCTGGATACTTGCTGGAATTTCTGATATATTCTCTGGTGCAATTCCTTCAACACTTACTTCTATATTTTTAATTATATCTTTGGTCTTGCAGCTTAAAGTATCATTATCCAAAAAGGAAAGTGATGATGAAATGTCTATCGATAATAAAATTAAAGCTGGTGCAATGACACAAAGCATAATGCATATAATATTCTGTACTGCAGCTGTCGTGCTTTTTGCCCTTACACGTTTCCCTAATCTACATATCGATTGGAAAAATCTTATAGTACCTGTATTTTTCATATTCATTGGAATTGAATATATCATATGGGGATTAAGCTTTAAGAAATTAGAAGAGGAATAATTATATGGGTTTTAAGACAAAAATACATGAATATAGAAAGGCAATGAATATTCAGCAATCAGAACTAGCTGAAATGGTCGGTGTTAGACGAGAAACCATTGGTAAGCTTGAAAATGGCAAATACAATCCATCCCTTAAGCTGGCAATGGATATAGCTAAGGTTTTTGGTACAACAGTTGAAGATATATTTATCTTTGATGATGACTCAGAATAAAACAAACTTAAATTTATTCTCTCCTTATTCATTAAATTTATCTATAACTATATCTATTAAATTTTCTAAATACCTAGGAATCTCAAATTTTACAATACGAGAAATTGCCATATAAAAGCCTCCCTGCAAATAAATTCAAAATCCGTTTAGAATCAATACTATGCTATACGTAATATATCGTCACAAATTCCAGAAAATTAATAACACAGCATATAATACAAACTGCTTTTCCCGATATAATTAGGTAAGGTTTATGATTTGAAATGAGGAAAAGCATGAACATATGACTTTATAGAATACGCGTATAATCATAAAAAATAGGGTTATAATACTTGCGTATAATCAAAAAATAAATTACAATATGCGTATAATCATAAAGTATAGAACTAATATATATGCGCATAATCTGGAGGAACCATGATATTAAAGAGAACCTTTGGAAAGAAGTATGCATAATCAGGCAATGCTTCTGTTTCATCAGTATATGCTTGTTGGTGGGATGCCTATGCCTGTAGTAGCATTTATTGAAAGTAAAAAAGATTTTACAGAAGCGGATAAAGAAAAAAGGGACATTCTTAAATTGTATCGGGAAGATATTATGAAGATAGATATGAGATATAGAAGCAAAGTTCTTGCAATCTATGACCAGATTCCTGGATTCCTGTCACAACATGAAAAAAGAGTTGTATTCAAAAAGCTACAGGATGGTAGTTACGCAGACCAGTACGAAGAAACATTTTTCTGGCTGTCGGATTCTATGATATCTAATGAGTGTTTTTTGTGTAATGATCCTAATGTGGGGTTATCATTAAATGAGACAAGAAGCTATGTAAAGTGTTATATGGGAGATACCGGTCTTTTGGTAAGCCATGCGTTTGATGAGAATGAATTACTTGAAGATGAAGTGTATAAACAGATATTGGCAGGCAAATTGCAGATTAATGAAGGGATGCTTTATGAAAATGCAATAGCCCAGATGCTGGTATCAAATGGACATAAGTTATATTTTTATACACACTATAATGAAAATAAGCATCGAAATGATATGGAAATTGATTTTATTATTTCAAATAACAGCAGATTAAAATATAAGATAGAACCGGAGCGGAAGTGAATCCCTAAAAGGATTCACCCCGCCCCGGTTCTTTGGCTTGTTTATAGTTTTATTGTGATATAAGCGTATTTAATTATCTTACATTCTTAATCTTGCATCTGCCTGTTACTGCAACACCTGCTGTTAAAGCAAGAACTGCTGCTGCAATGTAAGCCATCATATTATTTGCATCACCAGTCTTAACATCTGATACAGATGTATCTGACGTACCTGCTTCTGTTGTGTTATCAGCCTCTTCTGAACCTGATGGCGTACCTGCCTCAACCTTTACTAATGCATTGATTGCTGCTGTAAGGTGCTCTGTTGCTTCTTCAACATCAGCCTTATATTCTGCAATCGCAAGTGCATCAACTGCTTCTTCATACTCAAGCTTCATAGCTGCCCAAGACTGGGCTGTGTAATCTGCTTCATTAAGGTCATCTGCTACTGCAATAACTGCTGAGAGCTTTGCTTTATCTTCTTCACTTGCAGGCTCTTTAACCTTAACTATATTGGCATCTGTTGCTTCAAAATTAATTGTAGTATCAGAATATCCTAATGCATATACTGTAAGTGACCAGTATCCTGTTCCGTCATAACCTGCTGGTAACTGGCAGCGTGCTGAATCAGTAAGTCCAAGCTGGATTCCCATTACTTTGTGCATCCAGTTATCTGCAGCAAATTTAGTTCCATATGTAGCAACAGCATTTGTTCTTGTTGCATCATTTCCATAATATGTCCACTTAACAGCCTGCAGCATAGCACCTAATGCGCCATAACCATCACCATTAATATCAACTCTTAGGAATTCACCGTATGAACCTGTAGCATCTTTTACTGTAGATGTAATGTCAGCAGCCACACTTATATCCTGCTCTGCAAATGACTTTCCACTTCCAGTCTGTCTTGCAGAGAATGAATATGTTCCATCTGCATTCTTAACTGCTGTCTTAAGTCCGTTAGTATCTGCGTTAACTGCTGCTGTATACTCATATGAGCTAAGCTTGTTCTCACCGAATCCACCGTATAACTTTTCTCCATTCTTGACAACTCTGTAATGCTGCTCAAAATCAGCAAAATCAGATGTCTTAACCTTAACCGGAACATACTTAATACCAGTTACTTCATATGATACTAACTTTGTTGTTGTACCATCAGCTTTAGTAATTGTACCTTTGTTGTATGAAAGCTGTGTACCATCTGTAAGTATCATCTGCTTTCCATCACTACTCCAGCCGGCAAGCTCATACTTCTTGCCATCTTCTGTATCAATTGTTGCCATGCACTGGTAGCTTCCTCTGTGAAGACCATGATTGGTTGTAGCTCTTGATACTGTATCAAAACCGCCTTTATCGTACTCACCATGTGTATCCTTCTCATTAGATGATGTTACATCCCCTGCGTTATATACACCTTCGTTTGCCCAGTATTCCTGCCATGTAAGACCAGCATATACATATGAATACTCATCATCTGCTGCATATGTATCAGACACAAGGGCTGGAAGTGCTGTAACAGCAAGAACAGTAGCGGCTGCAACAGCAGCAATCTTAGTAAAAATGTTCTTTCTCATAAATCCTCCTAATAATTTTTTCTATTATAAATCCGCCTACTTCTTAGCCGATTTATAAGCATAATAAAATGCCTTCTTGATGGCATTGCTTGATTTGGTTGCACCAGATACTGCATCAACACCTGATGTACTCTGGTTTGCAAGAAGCTGTGCAGGAACCTTTGCATTTGCCATATTAAAATACTGCACATCCTGCGCATCCGCTTTTGATTCAGCAGTAACCGATGTAATCGTATCTCCCGATATGACTATTGTAACCGTTACATTATAGTTATAAGTCTCACACACAGCGGAACCTGTATAAGTCCCATCTGCTTTAAATGTTGTATTAGCCGGTGCGTCACTGCCTGAACCGCCACTCAGCTCTCCACTATTGTCAGAACCATTATCTGGCTGAGCTGACTGATTACCACTGTCAGAACCATTATCCGGCTGAGCTGACTGATTACCACTGTCAGAACTATTACCTGATGAATTACCAGAAGCATTATCCGAACCGGAATTATTACTATTTCCCGACATTTCATTTCCTGCACCGCCAGCCTGTGAGTCTGACTGTCCATCTGATGAGGCTGATTCTTCCAGACTCTCTTGTGTTGTTCCTTCGGCATCTGTCTTAGCCGTACTGCTCTCAATCTCTTTGACCATTGCTGCAACTGTCTCTTCGTTAAAGAAATCGTTCCATTCCTCATTGTCTTCCGATGCCGACACTGTCTGTCTTCCTGCAAAACACGACACCGTCATCACTGCACATATAACCAATGCCAGTCCATACAGAACCGTCTCTGGTTTCTTACCGTATGTCTTTCCTGCTCTTGCTGCCTTTACTGATATAGCCTTTGATATTCTCATAGCTGCATAGCCTAAGAAAACTATGCTGTAGATAACTACATTTGCAACATACATGCCAAGTCCAAGTCTCGCATAAGGTATGTTAATGAGCATAATGTGAACATACATAAGACCATAAAACACATATGCTGTGCGCTGTAACAGCTTCCACTTCTTAGCCTGCATCTTCTTTCTTACAGATGGAAAAGATGTAACTGTAAGCACAATCATTATAGCTATAAGCACAAGACTTATTACCGCAGCTGCAAGCTGTGTGGCTGATAACAGGCTTGTCTTAGTAAATAACATTCTGAAATATGTCATTCCATATGTGAAATTATGACACAGGACGAGTATTGCCGCTGTAATTGACAACTCGCCTCTTATCTTCATAAGTGGTGCAATCAGCTTGTTGCCCTTAGGCAGTGCGCCAGTGTACATTACCACAACAAACATTGCCGTTCCAAGAGAGCCTTTTGCAAATATTCCTAATATATTGTTCTTTACAAACAAATGCATTGGCAGGAACTCAAGCAGGAATACCGCAATAGAGATTACTGCCGCACCTATATAAAATATATTGGCATATTTCTTAAGCGAATCTTTGAGAAAATATATAAATAAAGCTACGATTATAAGTGATATTATAAATAACATGTCTGCTCCTTCGGGTCTGTATATCTTGGTTAGCTATCTTTAACAAGAGTTTATTAATCTATCTAAAATTAGTCATCGCTAACTGCTCTATAGAATATATTTTTCTCACCACATTTGTCAATACAGACAGTTAATAATAATTCTCATTAAGGCTGTCTGGTAATTATTTCCTTATTCATATCTGTTGAAAAACCGCTGGCAATGCCCTCCGATACATACACTCTGCTTCCATCGAAAAGTATCATATCAAAATCTATATCACCGCTTCTGTAAAGTTCTTTTGCACCGTCCAGCCCCATTGCAAAAAGTGCCGTTGACAATGCATCTGCTGCAGTTCCATCTGAATACACAATTGTAACAGAAGTCAGGTCGCTGTCTGAAGGATAACCTGTCTGCGTGTCTATAATATGATGGTATACTTGTCCATCCTGCTCAAAATACCGCTCGTACCCACCTGATGTTATGACAGCCTTATCCGTCGTGCTTAATATTCCAAGATAACTATTCTCACTAGCAGGATTCTGTATGGCAACTCTCCAGTCAGAACCGTCCGTCTTAGTTCCAAGCACCTGCACATTGCCCCCAAGATTGACAATCGCATGCTCAATGCCGCAATCCTTCATAATCTGGATAACCCGCGAAGATGTGTAGCCTTTGGCTATACCACCAAGGTCAATGCTGGAACCACCTGTCAGCGCCACCTGCTGCCCGTTTACTGATACATTTGTATAAGAAACACCCTTAAGTGCCTCTGCAATCTCACTGCTTTCTGGCACTCTGTAATTCTTTGTCGTAAATCCCCACAGCTCCATAAGAGGATATATCGTAATATCGAAAGCCCCATTGGTCTTTTCTGACACCTGCATTGCCCTGTTTATTATAAATGCGGTTTCTTCCGATACTTCTCCGCTTCCATTTTCATTTATCTTAGTAACATCACTGTCCGCATTTCCTACCGAAAACATTGCATCAAGCCGGTTAATCTCCTGCACCGCCTTGTTTACTGCCTCCTCTGAATTACTTCCATATGCTGTTAGTGACATATATGTATCCATTGCAAATATTTCCTGTGTGCTCTGGTCTGGCTGTCCTTTTACAGTGTTTTCTTTATTAGCGCATGAGGAGAGCACTGTCATAGCAGTGATTCCTATCATAACTGTTAAAATGTATTTTCTAAGTTTCATAATTATCTCCGTCTTACATAAGTTAGTTCTTTGAAACTTTAAACTATATTGGGGAAAATGTCAATTTATTTCGTTATCACAGGAATTTTATTTGCGGAGTATTTATAATCCATACAATATCGCCTGTCGATCAGCCACATAAAATTCATAATTACAACATCGTTCAATCAATTC
>ERZ838839.2719-NODE-2719-length-12722-cov-2.678930_pt1 | contig 12722 bp, 7 predicted proteins | sample MGYA00519909_ERZ838839 | MGnify/ENA primary metagenome ERZ838839 (study PRJEB31850, sample SAMEA3708843) | human gut metagenome | biome: human gut; feature: human-associated habitat; material: faeces | place: China | collected 2014 ... | reverse complement strand
CTCTGCTGCTTCTGCATAATCGGTCTGTACAACGCGGTTTTCGCCTTTTCCCAATCCGAGTGTTTTGGAAAGTAGAGTAAATACATATGCTTTGGGCAGTAGTTTTCCTTCTTTGCTTCGAACGTCCCAACTATAAAGCCCGTGTGCATCCGATGAAATTCCCTGTTCTGTTGTTCCGTTTTCGGCAAATGCCTGCAAATAATTCCAATGCATGGCTCCTGTCAGCCCGTCGCGCATCCAGTTGACGAGACAGTTGGCTACAAAGAGGTGTGATTTTGAGCCGGTATAGGTTATGGAGTCTGTAGCGTTACTGATAGATGTGCTCCATTCGGTGAAATAGACCGGCAGGTCGGCGTATCCGAATTTCCCTAACAGATTTTTGACTCTTGTTACAGTTTCCTGTTCCGTAGGAATGCCATAATCGCCATATACATGATGAGAATAAAAATTAAAGTTATCCTTGTTTATACGTTTATCCGCGAAGAAATCACGATTGGTGCTACCACCGACTCCGCCGTCGGAATGAGTGACAACAGAGGTTCCTCCCATCGGCATATCCGGCGTAATTTCCCGTACCACCTTTACACAGGTCATATAGATATCTGCCAATGCCGCACCGGCCGATGCATAAGGACTTTTATCAATGGTCATGAAATATCCCGGTTCGTTGTAGACTTCTACCCAGTCTATATATTTGTGATAACGGCTATATACCTTACGCACAATATCGGCATAAACATCGAGGTCCATAGGAACCCCTTTACTGGTACCGTTGTATGCCAGCCATCCCGGACAATAGGCAATGATCATCATTACTTTCATGCCGCTTTTCTTAGCCCGGACTGCCAGTTCTAAGTCTGAAAAATCCCATGTATCGGGGTTTTGTACATCGTTGACGTTATTGATGTAATCTTGATAGGTAATATTTGCCGGTAAGATTTTTTCAAGCCACATATCGCAACGGATACAATTGAAACCGGCATCCGTCAGCTGGGGTAATATTTTATGGGAATGAGGGAGCGACGGATTCTGGCATCCTCCGAAGAGCATATTTCCGCATGTATTATTCACTTGGCCAAAATCGACGGAGACTTTTAACGCATCATCGATCTCGTCGTCGGTAGTGAACAGCACTTCGCTCAATCCGAAGGCATTTCCACCCCAATTACCGTTGTTTATCGTTTTTGAAATAAGAAAACGGACATACTGTGCTTGTACACCGGATAAGTTTATCGGAGAATTTTTCCCATCATTCAAATTAGTTGCTTTCAGTTCGCTCGTACCTGAGGCCTGCGCCAACTGAAATGGATAAGATGCATCCATCGTATAACCGGGCTCTGCCGGAGCCGGTAACTCAGTCCAATTCGTTTTGTCTGTGGAATATTCAATGCGCATATTCTTCACTCCTTTATTCAGATTGTCCGGCTGATTGAAATTCCAGATATACAGATTCTGTAAATGATATGATTTTTTCAGGTCAAATGTCAGTTTCACATCTCCTAAAACTCCTGTTCTGCTACACCACATGGTAGAACCGTTTGAAGCATTGTCGTGAAAAGCATTGGCCGAATTTTCCGATAACCCCGAATTGTTTACTAAATTCTCTGAGAGCATGATACCGTCCGAATTACTGGCAGATACTCCCACAAAAGGAATTGTGTTTGTGCTGCAAACCGTGTTTAACGGGAGCAGCCCCCAAACAATAAGTAATGCATAACCTATTTTATTCATACTATTCTGATTAAATTCTATTTATAAAATTGAATGGATACGGCTTTACAATACAATCTTCATTGTCTCGTTGTGCCCGTCTTTATTGACAACAATCAGGTAAACTCCCTTTGGGTATTCTTGTAAACTAATAGATTGTGAATAGTCTCCCGAAGTGTTCTGTTCGGTTAATAAATCGATACCCGAAAGGTTTTTGATACTGACATGGTCCCAATCTCCGGAGATCGATAAGTTTTTTGTATCGGGAGCATAGCAGAGCTTCAGTTGTTTGGAAGATGTTATTTCTTCCACTGAACTCGGAAGATCGCCCGTAGTGAATGTCAGTGTTTCGCCTTCTATTTTAATATCGGAGATTGCAATATCCGCCCGGTCGCCATTACTAATAAAAGGATAGGGATTGGAAGCCGCACTAAATATGTTTCTTCCGTTTATATCCGAGAATAATGCTTCATTCAGATCACCGGCCTGGTCGATTTCTCCGTCTTTCCGGAATACATAAAACTCTGGAATCGGCTCTGTGGAACCGTTTTTATCAGTATGTACCCGGTAAATTAATAATCCGGACTCGGGTAAATGCCTTTCATAAGCGTTTTGGTTGTTGCGGTATTCTAAAACAAAGAATTCTGTCGGATCATCTGTCAGAATCTTATAAGCATTCTTTTCCGGTTTATCGGCAGAATTCAAAGTGTAGGTAGCATGGCTTCTGATAGCCGGGATATCTTCTACCCATGTACCTCCGGAATATTTCCAACGGTTGTATACCAACGGAAGAGCCAGTTCCGGCCCGTCCATCACATCCCACATGCCGACAGGGCGGGGATATTCTGAACGGGAGCGATACAGATAAGGGAAGCCCAGTTCGTTCAGTAAGAAACGGCAATGAGTGGCCAGAGAGCTACGTTCATAAAGAATGGTATATTTTTTTATTTTCTTTCCTCCCAGTTCAATATCTCCGTTGGCATTTATAAAACGTTCGGACAGTTCTCCATTCTGAGGTGAATGTACTCCTTTGTCCGTGCCACGGCTTCCGCCTCGGAAAACCATTACGAAATCATCTATATATCCATCGGCGTCCCGGTCGTATAGATTGCCGTCTACTTGTGAAGTTATTTTCTCTTATGATAAAACCGATTGAAACGTCTGCAAGTCCTGCACTGATATCTTTCCCTTTACATTCCGGAAAACTCTTTGACCAGTCACTGTCATAACAGTAAAAACAGTATTTCAATTCATAAGAGTGTTCCGAAGACGTTGGTTCGTTCATTGGGAAAATGGAAGAGTTTATTTTCAATTTCCCATTAGACAGAGTCTTGAAATAAGATTGTACCGACATTTCGCCCGGGCCGTTAAAGAACTCCTCATAATAACTCTGCGGTTCTTCGAAGTCCGGATCATTTTGGAAACGGGCGAGAACAACAATTCTATTTCTTTCGTCCGTTCGGCTATCGCCGGTATCGGCAGCTACCAGACTGGCAGTATGCCCAAGCAACAAATAACAAATAATAAATCTTATCACTTTCATAATCAATCCTTTCGTATGTTATAAAGGTTCATTACCCATCTCAAGTTCCAATCGTCCGCCATTCACCAATGCGCTAAACGGAATACGGAAATTCTTTAACAGCTTTCCATTTAACCGGGCACTACGGATATAGCGGTTTTCAGGTGAGTTATTCACCGCCTCTATCACAAACTCTTTACCCGGATAATAGCGGGAATCCAGAGCAATGGTAATCTTATTGAATAGAGGAGAGGTTATATCGAGTTCCGAATCAGCAGTTACGCCCCCATCCATTTCGAACAGGCCCATAGCCGACATGACAAACCAGCCGCCCATCTGACCTTCATCTTCATCTCCTTCCCAGCCTTTATAGGGAGAGTCTCCATAGAACCGGTCGAGTATCTCTCTTGTGTAATTCTGGCACAAAGAAGGTTTATCCAGATAGTTGAATATAAATGCAGAGTTCATATTCACTTCATTTCCCTGATTGATATAAAACTCGGCCGATTGCCCCATGGTACGGTCGAATACGTGTGCGGCAAAATTGTGTTTTCTCGACTTTTCAAATCCGTCGGACAATCGTTCCAATGCTTTTTCCTTTCCAATCAGTTTTATCAGTCCTTTGATATCATGAGGTACATACCAGGAGTATTGCCAGGAATTTCCTTCAATGAAACCGGCATTGGAGAATACATCGAACTGATCGTCCCAGTTCCCCAATGAGTCTCTGCGGCATACATACTTGTATTCGGGATGAAATACGTTTTTATAGTTCATGGAACGTTTTTCCAGAAAGGTGGCATCCTTTTTCTTACCGAGTGCTTTTGCCAATTGTGATACACAGAAGTCATCATAAGCATAATCCAGTGTCTTGGATACCACATTTATCTCGCTGGGCATATAGCCGTATCGAGCATAAGCATCCAGATCGATCTGACCGTAGGTTCCTCCGCAGGGATGTTCGCCACCGGGATTCGTTACCATTTTGTGAACGGCTTCGTAAATGGCATCCCCGTCTTTACGTATCTTTTTCTGATAGGCCGCTACCATCAGGGCAACTTCGTGGGAGCCTTCCATGATGCCGGAATACTCAATGCCGGCCGGTCCTTTACTTGTCCAACCGGTATGTCGATACATTTCTAACTGTGTTGTCACCCAATTGTCTATAATCTCCGGAGAGACGATAGACCATAAACCATTCAGGTTCCAATAAGAATTCCAGAAGGCATCTCCTCCGTACATGGCCTGTCCCGGTTTCAACTGCTGTATGTTTTCACAGGCATCCCGGTATTTGCCATCTATGTCATTCCAAGTTTGCTTGCCTGCATAGGCACGATACAGGTTGGTGTAGAATTTACGTTTGTCCTGCTCTTTTCCTCCTTCTACTTTGATCTTTCCCAACAGGTTGTTCCAGGTTTGACGTGCATTGTTTACACATGCTTCGAAATCCCATCCGAAAGGTCGGATCATTTCTTTCTCCAGATTCTGCCTGGCTCCTTCTATGCTGACTAATGACAGCCCCGTCTGTATTAGGATTTCTTCATTCTCTGCTGTCTTGTAAGTCACGTAAGCTCCCATTTCGTCCGAACCGGAAATTTTGTTTATATTTTCTGTTACTTCCGTGCCTTTCCAACCATTGAAAGAGTCGAATGGCTTGCTGAAACGGATAGAGAAATACAATGTCCAATCATTCCAACGGCTCCAAGCACCCGATACGCATTTGGCGTATCCTTCAATCCGGGTGTCGCTTACTTGTTCTATAGTTGCTTCTTTCACCGAGAATCCGTAATCCCATTCGGTAGGGAACAAAAGGTCCATCAGAACCCTGGAATCGGTACATTCCGGGAATATGTATTTCTGGAAGCTGCAACGGGTAGTGGCTGTCATGGCAGCCTTTACCCGATGGTCATACAACTCTACTTCGTAATATCCCGGAGACGCTTTTTCCGTCTCTTTTAATATACGTGAATGATAGCCGGCATTAGCCCCTTTGTAGGGAGCGTCCGGTCCCGGATTTTCGATGGTAAAATCTGCGGTTGCAGGCATCATCGACAGGCCGCCCATTGTCCAGGCATGAATGTGGCTGAATGCCGAAACACTGTTAATGGCATATTCGTATCCGCCCATCCAGCGATTACCTTGGTTATCCGGGCCGATTTGTACCATACCAAACGGCATTTGTGCATAGGGGCCGAGCATCCAGCGTGAATTGGAAGTTCCGATGAAACAATCTACATAATCTACCGGCTCTTTCCCGTTAGCATTCGTTTGAAATGCTGTGAACAAACAGCATAGAAAAACAGTCAATTTATACTTTACCTGCATAATTACTTCACTTTTATATAGAAATAAAAAATATTCTTGTTCTTAACCCCGTCATAGCAGGTCAAAGAGATCTTATGATAACGTTGTTTGATATTGAATTTTGTTCCGTCATGTTTGGTATATACTTCATCCCATTCATACAAGGCATTCAAGGGCACTGTTACTTTATATGTATAGTCGTATCCGGTTGTTCTTGAAATTTCGTCGACGGATATTTCGTCTTTCAAATTCCAGTCGGCATATTCCAGCCCCAGATAGGCAATGCCGCTTTCGTCTTTTATGAATGCTTTTATTTCCACACTTTCTCCCCGTGCCACTTCAAAGGTATCTCTGGCAATATCGGCCTGAGGAGAATAGTAGTCAACTCCTTCATTTAAATCCCGGTCGCAGGAACATATAAGCATGACTGTCAGTAGCATGCTTATGGCGGATGTTATTTTATGAAAACTCATGTTCATCGGTCTATTTAATTTGTTCTGATATTATATTCTTACCATCCCGGATTCTGATCCAGTTTGTTGTTCTTTTGAAGTTCCGACTGGGGAATCGGGTAATAGTTCATTTTCGGTTCAAACACCCGCTCTTCAACAACGAATGTCTCATACGAAGCTTTTTCATTTTCCATCGTAATTCTCATGCCGTGAATAGGTTGATTGAAATAGGTCTGTCCTTCTTCCCAACGGCGTACATCCCAAAAACGATGTTCTTCAAAAGCCAGTTCTACTCGTCTCTCATTCCTGATCCGTGCACGCATTTCTTCTTTGGATAAGTTCATGCGTATGTTCAGTTGGGGGATTTTGGCTCTCTTGCGTATCAGATTGACAGCATCGTATATGGACTGGTCCGGAGCATCCAGATATTCGTTCATCGCTTCGGCGTAGTTTAACAGAATTTCCGCATATCGGAACAATATCCAGGGGCGGCGGCGTTTCTGGTCTTTTGATAAGTCCAGATTCTGGTCGATGAACTTCCGCATATAGTATCCGGTTTTGGTTGCCGTAGGTGTCTTGTTCAGTCCGTCTTTTCCACCGACAAATGTTTCGATCGGAGTGCCGCTAAATTTTAATCCGTTGTAGGCAACTGAATATTCCATACGGGGATCGCGCCCTTTATACGGGTTCTCCGGATCATAACCGGAACGGGGATCATCGATCGGATATCCTTTCGTTGTTTCGTAAGCATCTACCAGTTCTTGAGTCGGGTTGGTATATCCTTTTCCGCCATAGCTAATCGGGTTATTGTATAATTCTACCTCATTTGAGTTGTCCGAGCTCGTAGCAAAGAGAATCTCAATATTATAGGGAGTGGTAAAGACGGAGTAATAAGCACTCAGCAAACCGACTTGCGAAGGGTTCTTTACCTGTATATCCATTATCTCTTTGGCTGCGTCTGCCGCATCTTTCCAAAGTTGTTTATCTTCATCCGGATTGTTTAGTTTACTGGCTAAATAGAGTAATGCCCTCGATTTCAGTGCTAATGCAGACATCCGGGTGGCGCGTCCATAGTCGGCAGATTCTTTTTTGAAATCATCTAAATAAGTGGTTGCATTCTCGCAATCCCGGACGATAAATTCTATAGCTTTTGCAAAGGTAGACTGTTTGACTGTTTTTGCCTCTTCTTCTGTCAGTACCTTATCGACCAGTTGAATGTTTGAGAAACGCTTGGCCAGCTCAAAATGATAAAAGGCTCTTAAAAACAGGGCTTCGCCCTTCATGCGTTTATAAGTGGCTTTGGTCTGTTCGTTTTTATCAATCAACCCTGCCTCTTTGATGGTTGTTTCCAGCTCCTGCAAAAATACATTTGTCTTGCGGATGCCGGTATACATCGTTTTCCAGATTTCTTCTTCCGGATTATAAAAAGGAGTGATGGCCCCATTGTTGTAGCTGTGTACCGCAGAGCCGGAATAAGAACAGATCGCTTCGTCTGAAGCACAGGCGAACATGGCGTGGTCCAGACGGTTGAAACCGTTAATCAGTTCCCGGTAGGTACTATTCAGGAATCCTTGGGCAAACCGTTCGTCAGTGAAGATGTCGTCTTTGTCCAGATTTGTATCTATATCCTTGTCCAGAATATCACATGACCCTAAAAACAAGGTTGATAAGATTAATAATTTAGATATGTATTTCATATGGCCCTAAATTTAAAATTTCATATTTATACCAATGTTGAAAGAACGCATCATAGGATACCTGGTAACGCCTGCATCCACTACTTCCGGGTCGAGGTTGTATTTACCTAATTTATCTATGCTAAGCAGATTTTGCCCATTGACATAAAGGCGGAGTTGCTTAATGTTCACTTTCCTCAAAACGGAAGAAGGTAACTGATACCCCAATTCCACATTGCTTAATCTCAAGAAGTTACCGTTTTTGATCCAAAATGAAGAAGAACGGTAGTTATTCAGATTGTTCTCTGTTGTCAGGCGTGGGAAAGTGGCATCCGATTCACGCACTCCTTTTTCCCAGGCTCCATAGGCCAGTGCTGTCACCTTATTATTATTTTGCAAAGCCCATATAGCCGCATTGTTCAGATAAACCGAACGATTTGCTACTCCTGAAAGTACTGCAGAGAAATCAAATCCGGCATAATCTACTCCCAATGATAATCCCATGGTCACTTCCGGGACAGTCGGTTTCCCTATAGGTATTTCATCATAAGAGTTTATGTGATTATCCTCATCCGGATTCTGGTTCTTGTATTTTAAATCTCCGGGACGAATTTTATAGAAAGTGGAGATGGGGCTGTTTTTTATATCGTCTTCATTCATGTAAAAACCTAAGGCTTCCAATCCCCATAGCTGGGCTACGGATTTTCCGGTTCTCCTTTGATATTCCTTCAGACCTTCCACTTCATCCATTGTCAGAATCTTGTTTTTTGCCAATGAGACGTTTGCCTGAACAAAATAACCTACTTTGTTGATACGTTTTTGATGCATCAACGATACTTCCATACCCCGGTTGACTACCGTACCGATGTTCACATACGGGAATGGAGCACCGATAATCCAGGAGGAAGTATTCTGTTTCTCCGAAACGATATCCGAACGTTTATGCCAGAAGGCATCGACAGTGACTGATAAGCTCGAAAATAACTCCAGATCGATACCTACATTTAAATTCCGGGTCGTTTCCCATGTCAAATCGGGATTAGGCAAACGACCCTCCCAAGCTCCGTCACTCCAGGCAAAGCCACTACCGAAGATGTAACCGCCACTGGACTGATCAAAGCCCGACCAATGAGACTGATAGGCGTAACGGTCAAAACCGGTTTTACAGTTTCCGGCTTCTCCATAGGAGGCTCTCAGTTTCAAATAGTTCACTGCTTTGGTATTGAAGAAAGATTCATTGGATATAATCCACGCTCCGGCGATGCTTGGGAAAAAGCCGAAACGGTGTCCCGGTGCATATTCGTCACTGCCGTCATAAGCGAAACTGATTTCACCGACATATCTTTTGTCAAAACAGTAAATCAGTTTGCCATCGACTCCTTGACGCGCATAAGCGGGATTGTCACTCTGTACAAATAATTGGGACTGATAATAGCGGGCATCGGCATAGACTTCGTGTTTTCCAAAAATACGGTCATAAGAGAAACCTGCATTAAAGGCCAGTTGATATTGATAATAATCGTATAATTTCTCTTGAGCCAATGACAATTGTTTGTCTTCTCCGTACACAGAGTATGTGTTATCTCTCTGTAGCTCATAAGTTGCATAATTGCTCGTTTTACCGGTACCATATCCCGATACTCCGTCAAAAGCAACCATAGCACGTACTCCCAATCCTTTTGTCACGATATCCAGTTTTTGTTTTGCCTGTGCTTTCACTTGCAATACTTTGTTTCTGTCTTTCCGGTATCCGGTGTGGGAAATCATTCCATAAGGATTTTGTCTGTATTGCGAAGTACCTGCTATTTTCCCATCCTCGTAAGTGATCGGCATGGCATTGGGAGCAATTGTAGACAATACATTGAAGATATCCGAAGAAGTGCTGTTCGGCATATTCTTGTCTTCTATTCTTCCGGCCAGGTCCAATGATACATCCAGCGACTTAGTGACGGCAGCATCGATATTCGAACGGATATTATACCGGTTGTAATTTACATTCGTATTAAATCCGGAATTTATATCGGTATATTTATAAAGCCCGTCTTTACCTAAGAAACTGAATAATACAAAATATTTGACCTGCTCCGTACCTCCCCGGACAGACACCTTATATTGCTGTTGAGGAGTGCTGTTTTTCAAAAAAGAAGAATACCAGTCTACGTCGGGAAATAAATAGGGGTTCTGAGTCCCGTCATAAATTCCCGGGTTGTATTTTTCGTCCGACGGTACCGGTAGTCCGTCGTTCTGTAATGCTTTGTTGTAAAGAGAGACATATTCACGGGAGGGTAAAAAATCCGGTAGCCGTGTAGGTTGTTGAAAGCCGTATTGAGCTGTCAGAGAAATCTCGGGTTTACCGATAATTCCTCTTTTGGTTGTTACAAATACGGTTCCGTTGGCTCCTCTCTGTCCGTATCGGGTATTGGCGGCACCATCTTTGAAAATGGAAATCGATTCTATCTCTTCAATATCCATCTGACTGATGTCCCGTTCTACGTCGTCTACTAAGAAGAGAGGTGAACGGAACTGTCCATATGTTCCGATACCGCGTATATAAATGTCCGAGAGGCTGTTTCCCGGTTCGTCTCCCGTCTTGCGTAAGACCGTTAATCCGGAAGCTTTGCCGGTCAACGCATTTTCTAAATTGGAGACCGATGCTTTATCCAGATCCGAATAACGGATTGTAGATACGGCCGATGTCTGCAAATACTTTTCGTTGCTCGTCTTATTTTTTATGGTATCCTGCACCGCTTTTTCACTCTTTTGCGAAAAAACCGGAAGGGAAAAACAAGCTATCGTAAGGGCCAGACATAAAAGTCTGAAAGATAAATGCCCGATAAAATATTTCATATTCTTACTTATTTTCAATTAATACTATTTACACATTCGAAAATGTATCATTAATAATTATTCCATCCGGGATTTTGCTGGTATAAGGGGTTTTTATCCATGTCACTCTTAGGAATAGGGTACAGATTCATTTTGTCTGTAAATATTCGGTCTTCGAAAACAACTTTGTTGTAGGTATAGCTATTGTCACTGTTCTTCGTGATTTCCATTTCGTACATCGGACCGTTGAAGTAAGTCTCCCCGTCTTTCCATCTGCGTACATCCCACCATCGGTGTTCTTCAAAGGCAAGTTCTATCGCCCGCTCATTCTTGATACGTTGCCGCATGGCGGTTTGAGACAGACCTTGGGGTAAAGCAGGCATGCCGCTTCTTTTACGGACAGCATTCACAGCATTGTACACTTCGGTAGAAGGAACAGGAAGGCTCTCATTCAACGCTTCTGCATAATTTAAATACATCTCGGCCAAGCGGAAGTAAATCCAGTTGTGATAAGCTTTATTGGATGATTTTTCATTCAAACTTTCCGGTAAATATTTGCGTACATAGTATCCGGTGCGGCATCTGTCTTTGGAAAGACGGTGTTTACCACCCATATACAGTTCTGCAGTGATTCCTTGCCATATACTTCCGTTGTAGATAACCGTTTTGTAAAAACGGGGATCTCTGTTCTTGTAGGGATCTTGTGCATCATAGCCCGAATCCTCATCCGTGATCGGTTTGCCGTTATTCATCTCGTATAAGTCTACAAAATTCTGTGTAGGGGCTACGGCACCTACTCCGCCGAATCCTTCGCCGGAAGGCGCCCAAACTTTTATCTCGCTGCTGGTGAAGCCTACAGGAACATTATTATACCAGAATATCACTTCTGAGTTCCCTTCATCGGGGCGCAGCAGGAATACTTTCTCATAGTCGGCTGCTCCGTTGCCACGATCGAACAGGCGATAGGCCGGGTTACCGTCTTCATCTTTCAAATTCAGTACATCTGCAGCCGCTTCATAAGCAAGCTTCCATTTTTCCGGATTTGTATTTTCTTTATCCCACAACGGGCTTGCTGCATATAAGAGTACCCGGGCTTTCAGTGCCATGGCAACTCCACGGGTAATGCGTCCCTGTTCGTTTTCATTTACCGTTACCGGTAATAGCCCGATAGCCTGTTTTAAGTCTTCCAAGATAGCGTTTACGCATTCCATGTAACTGTTTCGCGGTAAGCTGAGATTGTCATTCGGATACAAAAGTTTATCATTTAGAATGGGCATGCCGCCATATCGTTTGATGATTTCGTGGAAGAAGAAAGCACGCAGAAAAAGAGTTTCGCCTAATAATCTTTCTCTCATCTCTTGACTCGGGAAAGGAATGATGTCTTTCTTGGATAAGAAGACATTTGCTTTGCGGATACCTTCATAGTTGCGGGTCAACTGATTATCTACATCATCATACGAACCGACATTGAATGAATTACTGGTATTCCAACCGAAACGCGATTCTGCTTCATCCGTAGCACAGGCTATAGGAGCCGGATCAAAACTTCCGAGCACATTGAAGCCTTTCAGTAGATTGGTATAGATATCGGCTTGAAATTTATAGGCGGTTTCGTAATTGGTGAATATCTTGTTTTCGTCCAGATTTAAATCCGGTGCCCGGTCCAAATAGTCATCACAGCCGTAAAAGAGAATGGCTAACAGGCAGGAGAATATTTTATATGTTCTCATAATATCCTAAAAATTAATATTTAAACCAAAGTTATATGCTTTCATTGGCGGCATGTTTGCCGCTCTGTTGTCTCTGTTGTCCGGATCAAGATAAGGTTCTTTGGCCCAGGTTGCCAAGTTCAGAGCCGAGAAGTAAATGCGGATTGTCTTTATAAAGGCTTTTTCCGTTATTTTTTTAGGAAGGGTATAGCCGATATCGAGATTCTTTAGCCGTATGTAACTTCCATCGGACAAAGTATAATCGGCGCCGGCTTCGTTATTTTGGTATTTTCCGTACATTTGGGTGTATTTGGCATTTGCATCTCCCATTTCCGGAGTCCAATAAGACCAATGTTTATCGTACACGTTGTCTCCGTTGGAAAAGGCCCACATCGCTTCCCAATTCTTGTCGAAAGAGACGTGAGTGGAACCTTGAAACAGTACGCCGACATCAAATCCTTTATAGGATAAGGACAAGTTGATACCGTATTGTATCTCGGGTACCAATGGATAACCGGTCCTT
>ERZ838839.2717-NODE-2717-length-12727-cov-8.613084_pt1 | contig 12727 bp, 8 predicted proteins | sample MGYA00519909_ERZ838839 | MGnify/ENA primary metagenome ERZ838839 (study PRJEB31850, sample SAMEA3708843) | human gut metagenome | biome: human gut; feature: human-associated habitat; material: faeces | place: China | collected 2014 ... | reverse complement strand
TAGCCTTTTCTTTACAAGTACAGCTTTATATATTGAAAATTCTCTAACAGGGCAAAAAGGAATCAAAATTTCTTACAGCAGCATAAAAGAGTTAAAAATTCAAGAGAATTTAAATATTATTTTAAAAACAAGGGAAATATATAAAATTTCAAATTTATGGAAAGCAGAAAATATAGCTAAGTTTTTAAATTATGCTTGTAATTGCAATACAATTGAAGATAAATTTGAAAAAATTATAGAAGAAAAGGTAAGAACTAATATTGATACAGCTTCTAAAGTTATTTATGGAAATGTGAGCAATGCTTCAACAAATTATGGACTTGATAAGTTTTCAACTCCGAGAGGGCATGGATTTGCAGCTGAAAGAGCAAATCATATGTATGATACTTTAACAGGAAAAAAAGCTGTTATAGTTGGAGATGATAATGCAGCAAATGGAGCTGACAGAATGGTAAATGGAATATCTATTCAGTCAAAATATTGTAGTTCTGGAAGCAAATGTATTCAAGAATGTTTCCATGATGGAAAATTTAGATATATAAATTCTGATGGAACACCAATGCAAATAGAAGTTCCGTCAGATAAATATGACAGTGCAGTTGAAGCAATGAAAAATAGAATAAGAAGAGGAGAAGTTCCCAATGTAACTAATCCAGAAGAAGCTAAAAATATAGTTCGTAAGGGACATTTTACTTATGAACAGGCTAAAAATATTGCTAAAGCAGGAACAGTTGAATCAATAGCTTTTGATAGTGTAAATGGAGCAATAATTGCAACTTCTGCTTTTGGTATAAGCAGTTGTCTTACATTTGCAACATCTATATGGAATGGGGAAGATTTTAATGTAGCCCTTAAAAATGCCACTTATTCAGGGTTAAAAGTTGGAGGAACAGCTTTTATAACAGCAATTCTTGCTAGTCAACTTTCAAGAGCAGGTCTTAATAGCCTTTTAGTTGGAAGTTCAGAAGCTGTTGTAGGAGTTCTTGGTTCAAAAGCCTCAGCAGTTTTAGTAAATGCTTTTAGAAGTGGAAGTAATATATATGGTGCAGCTGCTATGAAAAGTGCTGCAAAACTTTTAAGAGGAAATGTAATAACAGCAGGAATATCAGTTGTTGTTCTTTCAACAGTAGATGTTATAGATATATTTAGAGGAAGAATATCAGGTAAACAATTATTTAAAAATATAGCAAATACAGCTTCAACAGTTGCAGGAGGAACAGCAGGGTGGGTTGGTGGAGCAGCAGCAGGAGCGGCTCTTAGTTCAGTAGTTCCAATTGTTGGTACAGCTGTAGGCGGATTTGTTGGAGGGCTTTTAGGTTCATTTAGTGGTGGAGCAGTTGCAGGAAAAGTTTCAAATAAAGTTTTAGATAACTTTATAGAAGATGATATAAATGAAATGCTTAGAATAATAGAAAAAGAGTTTTCAGAACTTGCAGTAGACTATCTTTTAAATAAATGGGAAGCAGAAAGTGTAATTGATGATTTAAAAGAAGATTTAATAGGAAGTACTTTGAAGAATATGTTTGCAGATGATGATCAAGAAGAGTTTACAAGAGATTTAATAGTGCCACATATTGAAAATATTGTAAAAAATCGTAAGAAAATAAAACTTCCAACAGAAGAACAAATGTGTAATGAATTAAGAGTTGTATTAGAGGAAATAGCAGATAATACAAATAAGTAAAATAAAAATAGATGGAGGGAATAAAAATGAGAAAACTGTTAGATGAACTATATGAAAGTATTAGAAGTTGTGAGGTTGAAAAAATAAAAAACGAAAAAGAGATAGAAAAAATAAAGAATGAGATAGAAGAAGTAACTATTTCATTAAATTCTTCAAATAATTTAAGTAAATTAGAAAAAATGAAACAGCAAATGAATTTATCATATTTGCAAAGCAAATTAGAACTTATTGAAATGGAGAAAGCAAACAGTTCAAATTCAGATTTGATGGATTTTCAAAATGATATAATTTTAAAAGTAAAAAAATTGGAAGAAAATATCTATATAGCTATAAGATATAGAAAAGTAGAAATGAATTTAGAGATTTTACAAGAGCTATCTCCAATATATGAATATTATAAAAAAATAAGTTATGTTGAAAATGAAATTCTAAACTCTTTATCTACTGAAGATATTAAAGAAATAGAAGATAAAATAGAAAAAATAAAGAAAATGAATTTAAGTTCAGAACAGGTAGAATTAAGAATTAAAGGATACAGACAAAAATTAGAACCATATAATAGAAAAGTTGAAATTCACAAGCAAAAATTAGATATGCTTGAAGAATTGATTGATGAAATGACAGCAGAAGTAATAAGAGAAGATATGATGAAAAATAATATTACTCTTCCTGAATTTGTAAAAGGAATGAGATATTTTAGAGTTGAAGATACAGTTGAAACAAATGGAGTATCAGACAATGTACAATTAGCAGCTATGTTACTTCCACTGTTAGGAGGAAAAGAAAATATCGTAATAGTTGATAACTGTACTACAAGATTAAGACTTGAAGTTAAAGATAGTTCAATAGTTAAAGAAGCAGAAATTAAAAAATATGTACCTGGTGTATTAAAATCAAGTCAAACTACAGTTCAAGTAATTATTGGACCACAAGTTGAATTTGTTGCTGATGAATTAAAAAAATTAGTTTAATATAGTTTAGAAAAGTATGTTAAGAATGATAGGTAGGTAATAGAATTGAAAGATAAAAGTACTATACAGTACTTCTTTAAATAAATGGAGGTATGAAAATGCAAAACGAATTAAAAGAAAAACTGCAAAAACTTAGTGGGAAATTTAGTACGGAGTTAGATGTTATATCTTTAAAGGCTCTATGTAATATGCCAGAAAGTGAAGAAATTTCATTTGCTATAACAGGCACATTAAATCGTTTAATAGAAAAATATCCTGATGATGAAGAAATTTTAGGATTGCTTCCTAAGAAAGAAAAAATTTCTCTTGATGAATTAGTAACAATTCTTGAAGAAAAATATCAAAATAATGTAGAAGTAATAACAATAAAAGCACTATCTGTTCTTCCTGAAGGAGAACTTAAAGAAAAAGCTATAAATCAATCTCTTGAAAGATTATTAGAAGAAAATTCAGATGATGAAAATATTATGAATTATTTAGAAATAGAAGAAGTGGTATCTAAAGAGCAAAATCCAGATATGGTTTTTGTTGAAGGGGGAGTATATACTTCTTGTTTCTTTAAGGAAGAAAGACAAGTTTGTAATTTATATGTAAATAAATATCAAACAACTCAAGATGAATGGGAAAAATATATGGAGACAAATCCAAGTGAATTTAAAGGTGAAAGAAGACCTGTTGAATCAATTGCATGGATTGAGGCTTTAGAATTTTGTAATAAAATGAGCGAAAAATATGGGTTACAGCCTACTTATAAAATAAAAGATGGGAAATTAACTAAAATAATCTATAAAAACGGAAAAGAGGAGTACCCAAATTTAGCTGATTTTTCTAAAACAGAAGGATATAGACTACCTACAGAATTAGAGTGGGAATGGTTTGCTAGAGGAGGACAAGAAGCTATTAGATTAGAAAGTTTTGATAGTGAATATGCAGGAAGTGATAATTTAGCTGAAGTAGCATGGTATAAAGAAAATTCAAATTCGCAAACACATTTTGTGGGCAATAGAAAAGCAAATGAATTAGGTTTATATGATTGTACAGGAAATGTTTGTGAGTATTGCTATGATAGATATAATTATTATGAGACAAAAACTTATCTAAATGAAAATAGAGCTTATATTTATGAAGAAAATTATCCTGAAGCTCTAAAAAGAGGTGGACATTATCTTAATTCTCCAAACTCAATATGGACAGATGAATGTTCTCTTTATGTAAGAAGTAATTATGCAGACTTTAATTCTTTAGTAGGTTTCCGTGTAGTTAGAACAGCTAATCCTCAAAAGTAATTATGAGAAGAGATATTAATAGCCAAATTAAAAAAGCTATTTCTATTGAAAAAATTATTTAAATCATTTAAACAGAAATAAAGTGTAACTTATATTAAAATCTTATATTAAATTAACTAAAGGGAGATGATAGTATGAAAAAAATTACAACAATATTTATTCTCTGTTTATTATTTATATTAGGTGGGTGTAAATCTAGTGACGAAGAGATGATAAATACCATGCTTAATATGGAACTTGTAGAAGGAAAAGAAAAAGTATCACAAAGAGTTAATACAATGGCACATATGGCTTTATTTATGCAAGATAAAAATGAAAATATTCTTGATAAATATATAAATCAAAGAATGCCAGCAGATACTTTTGCAACTATTATTAATGACTTAGCTACATATGATTTAGAAATGAATGAAGAAACTTATAACTATCTTACAAAGTATGCTTTAGATATAGAAGGGTTAGAAAAAACTTCTTATTTTGAACCATTTGAAATTCTGTCATCAATGTATGTGAAAAAAGAGTTGGTAGATACTAAGGGAAGTTTGGGAACAGTTTTAAGAATTATTTATGATTCACCAGAAGAGTATCTGTCTATGGACATACCTTACGAAATATTGGAAGTTAATAAACAGGATATGATCTATGTATATCCAGGTCAAGCTGTAATAACAGTTGGTAGAGGAAGAGCAGGAAAAGCTATAAATATGGAAGATCAAGATCCACAAGCATTTTACGTGCTTGTAAAAGCTCTAGAAGAAATATATTACTATGAATATGATATGGTAGAAGCAGCTTTAAATCCAATTGAAGTACCAGAGTTAGAAGTAATTCCAAAAGTAACTGATAAAAAGATTTTAAATCAAAATGTAGAAAAGGAAATTAGCACTTATAATAATGAAAAATTAGCTGCTATTTCAAAGGGATATACTGTTAGATACTCTTCTTTTAGCAAAAATGATAAGCAATTTGGAAAAAAACATGTATTCTTTATGTTCTTTGGAGATGGAGAATATACATATAGAATCTCTTGTTCAAGACAAGGTAATTTAGATTTGAATGTATATGCAGGATCTGGAAATTTCTTGTATTATACTATTCCTGATTTATCAAAACCAGATAAAATCTTTTCTGAAAATACTAAGACTGGTGAACTTAAACCTTTAGAGTTGCATGAATTTGCAAATAACGATAAAGAAACTTTAGAAAAGATAGCTGATATATTAAAAATATTTAAAGAATTTCAATCAAAAGGTGTTTCTTATTTTGAAGCAAAAGCAAACGGAACTGCTTTAAATATAGATATAGAACCTATTTCTAGAATAACAGATAAAAAAATATTGAATGTAGATTTCTTCTCAACAAATAGATATGAAGATGCAACTATTTTTGATAATATTAAACAGCCTTCTGAAAAATATTTCGTACAATATACAATTTCAGAGAATAAAGGAGAAGAGGCAGCTTACTATTTAGCTACAGAAATAGGAGATTATGAGTATTATTTAAGTTGTTCTAGAGATGGAAAAATTAGCTTTTCAATTTATAGTTATAATTTGAATGATATTATTTTAGAAATCCCTAATATGGAATCTCCAAGTGAAATATATCAAAATAATAAAAAATTAACTTCTCTATCAAATGAACAAAAAGAGCTTTTAAAACAAGGGAAAGAAGTTATTGAGTTATTTAAAAAATTTTCTAAGATAAATAAAAAAGAATTTGATTTTGGAATATAAAATAAGTAGGGCTGTTGCAAAGTGATGCTTTTTAAACATTGCTTTGCAATAGCTCTTTTCTTTTAGATAATTATTTAGGTATTTATTTTTTTAGATAAAAAAACTCAAGTCCATTTTTGAACTTGAGTCTTAAAATTTAATTTATAAGAATATTTATACTAATCTTCAGCTCTTAATTCTTTTATCTTTCTTTCAGTAGCTCTAATAAATCTAGGCATAAAATATTCTTTTTCCTCTTCAGTTTCTTGATTTTTTCTTGTATAGATATTTGTTAATTCTTCTCTATATTTAAGAACTGCATCTCCATATTCAGATATATCTTTTACAGGATATTTTCTTAAGTTAGGATACTCTTTATCAAGAATAGCATTCCATTGATCAACTTGATCTTTATTTAATGAAAGAATAAGATCTATATCTCCACTAAATTTAATCTCTTTAATTACGTCACCAATCTCCATTTTTCTAATTTTTTCAAAATCAGAATCACTTATATATTCACCAAAAATTGTATATTGTCCATTTAAGAACTCAGCTGGATATAAAGTCATAAAGAATTGAGAACCATTTGTTCCAGGTCCAGCATTAGCCATTGCAAGCATTCCTTGTTGGAAGAAATCTAACCAGTTAGTAATCTCATCAGGAACAAAGTAACCAGGTCCTCCAGTACCAGTACCTGTAGGATCTCCTCCTTGAACAACAAAGTTTTCTACAGCACGATGTATTTTTGTGTTGTCATAATATCCTCTTTGAGCTAAGTTGATAAAGTTAGCAACTGTTACAGGAGCAGCCTCTGGATATAGATAAAAGTTAATCTCTCCTTGTGTTGTTACAAATGTCGCTCTAATATCATTGTATTTAGCAACATTTTGAGCTCCTAGCATCTTTCTTAAACTAGAACATGAAACAGTAGTAATAAGAATAGCTACTACTAATAAAAGTTTTATCAGTTTTTTCATAGGTTGTTTATCCTCCCATCTAGAATGTTATCAATTAGTTTAATACCATTATACTATACTTATAATACAAATTACAAGTTAATTATTTGATTAGATATTTCTGTAAACTCTTAGTTGAAAGAGTTAAAATAATTGATATTCCAATAAGTAATACTGATAGAGCATTAACTACTGGGGAAACTCCTAGCCTAATCATAGAGTAAATACGTAGTGGAAGAGTAGAAGACCCTGGTCCAGCTACAAAGAATGTTGTAACAAAATCATCAAATGATAGAGTTACAGCTATTAAAAATCCTGATATAATTCCTGGTAAAATAGCAGGGATTACAACTTTTAAAAGAGTTTGTATCTCTGTTGCTCCTAAGTCATAGGCAGCTTCAACAATTGAGTAATCAAATTCCTCGAGTCTTGAAAGAATAATAAACAACACAAAAGGAATATTGAAAGTTGTATGAGCAATAAATATTGTTGTAAGTCCAAGCTCAAATTTAATAGTTGCAAAAAGTATAAGTAAAGAAACCCCTAAGATAATTTCAGGTATAACTAAAGGTACATAAGTAAGAACTTGTAGAGCCTTCTTTCCTTTGAAATCATACCATTGAAGTCCGATAGCTCCCAATGTACCTATTAAAGTTGAGATAACACCAGATAAAAGAGCTATTAGAATACTAAATCTAAATGCTTTCCAAATATTATCTGAATACATAAATAGATCTTTATACCATCTAAATGAAAACTCTTTCCACACCATAGATTTACCATCATTAAATGAGTAAACAATCAATATAACTAAAGGAATATAGAAAAACAGCATAGAAAGCAGAAAGAAAAATAATGAAGTTCTTCTTTTATTCATTGTCATCAGCTCCCTTTTCATCAGTAATTTTTATTTTTCTATTGCTAATCTTCATAAAGATAATAATAGCAATAGAAGTAACAAGTATTAGAGCTCCTGAAATAGTTGAAGCCAATGGCCAGTTTCTAGTTACAGTTAGATGTTGAGCAATAATATTTCCAAGCATTGTTGCTTGAGTTCCACCAACTAATTTAGGTACAGCATATGAACCTAAGTTAGGGATAAAAGTAAAAAGTACAGCAGTTATTATTCCAGGTTTAATATTTGGAATAAATATCTTGAAGAAAGCTTGTCCATTTGTAGCTCCTAAATCTCTAGCAGCTTCAATAAGAGAGAAATCAAACTTCTCAATAACAGCATAGAGAGGTAAAATAGCAAATGGTAAACTTGTATATACTGAAATAAGTACTACGGCACTTGTGTTATATAAAAATTGTAAAGGTTCATCAATTATACCAAATCTTAAAAGAATAGAGTTTAAGAAACCATTGTTTCCTAAAACTGCTATCCAAGCATATATTCTAATTAAGAAGTTTGTCCAGAAGGGAACTATTACAAGAAATAAAAGCTCCTTTTTATATTTTGATCTAGCTATATAATATGCTGTTGGTACTGATAAAAATACAGTAAATATAGTAACTAAAACAGATATATAGATTGTTTTCATCAAAATAGCAATAAATATCTTATCAGTGAAGATAGAGAAACTAGCTAGAGAGAATACCATCTCAACTCCACCATAAGTTCCTTTTTTAAGGAAAGCATATCCTAGTACAATTAGCATAGGAATAAGAAAAAATAGTAGTAGCCAAAGAGTTATTGGCAATGTGTATAATCTTCCAAGTTTATCTTTTTTCAATTCCTTTCACCTCTACTACAAAGCTATCATCAGCATCCCAAGATATGTAGGCATCTTCATCCCACCAGATAGCTCCTTCATCATTATCATCAAAGTAAACAGCATGTTGTTTAAAAACTTTAAATGGAATATTTTTATCTCCATTTAACCAAACAAAGTATTTACTTTGGAATCCAGAATAGATAACCTCATCTACATAAACTTTTAAAACATTGTAGTTTTCATGAGGTTTTTTAGGTAAAATTTTAGAAAGTTTTATCTTTTCAGGTCTAATTGAAACTTGTACAAAATCACCAACTTTTACAGGTTTGTCAGTTTCAAATATTAACTCTCCTAGTTTATCATTTTTAAGAACAGCATACTCTTTATCTTTAACCTCTATAACATCTCCTTCAAAGAAGTTGTTTTCTCCTATAAAATCAGCTACAAAGGCATCAGCAGGAGCTTCGTAAACTTCAGCAGGAGTACCAACTTGCAGAACTTTTCCTTCATTCATAATAGCTATTCTATCTGATATAGAAAGAGCTTCTTGTTGGTCATGTGTAATAAAGATAAATGTTATTCCAACTTCATCATGTATATTATCTAATTCTATTAAAAGATTTTGTCTAAGTTTAGCATCTAGAGCTGATAGAGGCTCATCTAGAAGAAGAACTCCAGGTTTGTTTATTAAAGCTCTAGCAATAGAAACCCTCTGTTGTTGTCCTCCAGAAAGTTGGTTAGGCATCTTATTAATGTGTTCACTTAATCCAACCATTTTTACAAATTTTTTAACTTCTGTATCTATTGTTGCTTCATCTATTTTTCTTATTCTCAATGGGAAAGCAACATTCTCATAGACAGTTAAATGAGGGAATAGTGCATATTTTTGAAATATAGTATTAACATTTCTTTTGTTAGGTGGAAGAGAAGTAAGATCTTCATCTCCTAAATATATAGCTCCACTATCCGGTTCAATAAATCCAGCTATCATTCTTAAAAGAGTAGTTTTACCACATCCAGAGGGTCCCAAGATAGAAAAAAACTCTCCATCTTGTATAGTTAAATTGATGTTTTTTAAAACTTGTACTCCGTCATAGCTTTTATTGATGTTCTCAATTTTAATGTCTTTTTTCAATCTTTTTTTACCTCCAATAATCCAGTTTTTTTATATTATTTTAGCTAAGAAAAATAACTACATCCTTAATTATATCATAATTGAAAAAATTGTAAAATATTTTGTACCTGAAAACTGATACAAAATATTTTATGAAAAAATAAAAAATCCTGTAATTGAAGAATTGTAGAAAATATGATATGATATTTTTGAAATTTTTTTACATAGATTTAACGTAGAATTTACAGTTTTTTAACAAAATATTAATTTATCTAGGAGGAGATTAATGTATTTAGACGTTTTGTTTAAAGTTGTAGGAGGACTAGGTTTATTCCTTTATGGAATGGAAAATATGTCATCTGGAATGCAAAAAATAGCAGGGGATAAATTAAAAAAGATATTAGCAGCTTTAACTACTAATAGAATAATGGCTATTTTAATGGGAATTTTTGTAACTGGACTAGCTCAATCATCATCAGTAAGTACAGTTATGACAATTGGATTTATTAATGCTTCACTTTTAACACTACAACAAGGGCTTGGAGTAATATTGGGAGCAAATATAGGAACAACAATTACAGGATGGTTATTAGCTCTTAATATTGGTAAATATGGACTTCCTATTGTTGGGTTTGCTGCAATAGCCTTTATGTTTGTAAAGGGAGAGAAGAGCAGAACAAGAGCATTGACAGTAATGGGATTTGGATTTATATTCTTAGGATTGGAACTTATGAGTAAAGGACTTAGTCCACTTAGAACTCTTCCTGAATTTATTAATTTATTCCACTCTTTTAAAGCAGACTCTTTCTTTGGAGTAGTAAAAGTAGCTATGGTAGGGGCACTTTTAACAGGGGTTGTTCAATCTTCAGCAGCTACATTGGGAATTACAATAACGCTTGCAACACAAGGACTTATTGACTATCCAACAGCAGTAGCCCTTGTATTAGGAGAAAATGTAGGAACTACTGTTACAGCCTTACTAGCTTCATTAGGTGCAAGTTCAAATGCTAAAAGAGCAGCTTATGCACATACTCTTATAAATATTGTAGGGGTAATGTGGGCAACTGTTATATTTAGACCATATCTTAGTATTCTAGCTCATTTTTCTGACTCAACAGCAAATATGGCTACTGCAATAGCAACAGCACATACTATGTTTAATGTGATAAATGTAATTTTATTTATTCCATTTATTGGATATCTTGCTAAGTTCCTATGTACAATAGTTAAAGATGATGATAATGGAGTTGTAAGAGTAACAAAACTTAGCTCATTAATGGTAACTCTTCCAAATGTTGTTATAGATCAAACAAGAACAGAAGTTTTAACAATGGCAGCAAATATAAAAGAGATATTCTTTAAGCTTGAGGAAGTTTATTATAATCCTAGTAAATTAGAGACTTACAATGAAGAGATAGATGCAATAGAGGAAAAGTTAGATTTATATGAAAAAGAGGTTTCAGATGCTAACTTTACAATTTTAAACAAAGGATTAGAAGCTTCATATGTAGAGGAAACACGTGGAAATCTTATAACTTGTGATGAGTATGAAACTATTAGTGACTATCTAAAAAGAGTTTCAAACAGCTTAATGAGATTAAAGAAAGATGATTTAGAACTTACACAAGAGAGAAAAGAGACTCTTCAAAAGTTAAATCATATGGTATTTGATTTCTTTGATGATATTAACAAAGCTTATAAAACAAAAGATAGAGATCTATTTATGCTTTCTATTTCAAAATATACAGCTATAAAAAATCTTTATAAAGAAGCAAGACATGGGCATTTTGATAAAGAGGCACAAAATGATGAAACTATACCAGCAAAATTAAGTACTGGATATATGGATATTTTAAACTATTATAGAAGAGCAACAGATCACGTTTATAATATAATTGAACACTATGCAAAAATCTAATAATATATCAAAAGGGCTGCAATAAACAGCCCTTTTAATTTAAAAAATAATAAATTTATTTAGCTAAATTTCCAACAACATTAAGAGGATCCCAAGTTAAAGAGAATGGTGGTGCATAGCATAGATCTAAGTATGCTAACTCGTCAACTGTCATCTCTTTATCAATAGCAGCTGCTAAAACATCCACTCTCAAGACAGCTCCTTTTTTACCTATTATCTGTCCACCAAGTAAAACTCTTGTATCAATATTATAAATTATCTTTATAAATATATCCTCTTGTCCAGGGTAATAAGAAGTTTGATTTTTATCTTCAATAAATACTGTTTTATAATTTATACCCATCTTTTTTGCTTCCTCTTCAGAAATACCAGTTCTACCAGCTTCAAGAGTTAAAACTTTAATAGCAGCAGAACCAAGAGTTCCTTTAAACTCTTTATCTACTCCAGCTAAGTGTTCTCCCACAACTCTACCAATTTTATTTGAATTTGTAGCAAGTGGAATATATACATTCTCTTTTTTTACTTTGTGGTAAACTGAAGCACAATCTCCAGCAGCATAGATACCATCAATATTGCTTCTTCCTCTGCTATCAATAATTATAGCTCCATTTCTTAAAGTTTCTATTCCAGTATTTTCTAAAAACTTAGTATTAGGTCTTACACCAGTAGCTAAAATTACAATATCAGCACTATATTTTCCTTTGTTAGTAATAACAGAAGTTACCTTTCCATCTTTACCCTCAAATTCAGTTACAGTTTCACTTAAATTAAGAACAACATCTTTATGAGAAGATAACTCTTTCTCCATAATATCTGTAATCTCTTTATCAAAGCTTTCTGGTAAAACTCTTTCACTCAGTTGTATAACTCTAACTTTTTTTCCTAAATGAGTAGCAGCTTCTACTGCTTCAAGTCCAATATAACCAGCACCAATAATAACTATCTCTCTATTTTCAGCTTTTAATATAGCTTTTTTTAGTTCTATACCATCACTAAACTCTTTTAAAGTAAAGATATTTTGTAGATCTATATTTTTAATAGGAGGTTTAATAGCAGAAGCACCAGTAGCAATTATTATCTCATCATAAGAATCATTGAAAATTTCACCAGAATTTAGATCTTTTATTGTAACCTCTCTTTTTGCTGGATCTATTCCAATAACTTCATGTTTCATTTTTACATTTATTCCCTCTTTGTTAAATTGTGCTAGAGGTTTAGCTATCATTCTTTCAGAATCTTGATAGAAATCTCCAACATAATATGGAAGTCCACAACTTCCCCATGAGATCATATCTGTCTTTTCATACACAGTTATATTTAACTCTCTGTTTAATCTTTTTGCTTTAGATGCAGCACTCATAC
>ERZ838839.2713-NODE-2713-length-12745-cov-10.424350_pt1 | contig 12745 bp, 11 predicted proteins | sample MGYA00519909_ERZ838839 | MGnify/ENA primary metagenome ERZ838839 (study PRJEB31850, sample SAMEA3708843) | human gut metagenome | biome: human gut; feature: human-associated habitat; material: faeces | place: China | collected 2014 ... | reverse complement strand
ATGTGGAAAAGGTGATGGAAATGTTTTCAAAGGAATTGATTCAACTGGATAGAAACACGGTGCAGTACATGATAGATGAAATGCAGGATACCATTGATGTTCAGAAAGAAACCATTGACACACAAAAGGAGAAACTGGAAGAACAGAAAACAACTATTAATACTCAAAAGGAAGAACTAGAGGCTAAACAGAATACCATTGACACACAAAAAGATGAAATTGAAACAATGAAGCAGCAATTACAGTCAGTCATGGCACAGATTGAACAGTTAAAGAAACAGTAAAGACTCCGCAAAACTTTAACAGAGCAGAACAAAGGCACAGTTGTTGTAAAAACAGCATCATTCTTGACAATTCCCTCAAAAAATATCACAATATATGGTAAAATGCGTTAGAAATTAATACAGATTATAAGGTGAAAAGGGAGAAAAGATAAGAATGGATAGTTTTATTTACAGTATTAATGCAACAGTGCCGATTTTTTTGGTAATGATTGTCGGCTGGGGGATAAAACAGCTTGGTGTGATTGATGAACATTTTGTCAGTAAGGCGAATAAATATGTGTTTCATGTAGCGCTGCCGGTGCTGTTATTCCAGCAGATTTCAAGTGCGGACATGACATCGCAGTTTGATATCCGGTTTGTACTGTACTGTATGCTTGCAACAACAGCATTTTTCGTAATTACATGGGTGGTAACGGAACTGTTGATGAAGGACGATACGCAGAAGGGAAGCTTTGTGCAGTGTGCCTGCCGGAGCAGTGCAGCAATTCTTGGTATGGCATTTATTCAGAATATGTATTCCTCAACCGGCATGGCACCGCTGATGATTGTGTCAGCCGTTCCGTTGTTTAATATTTATTCGGTCATTATTCTGACATTAAAAGCGCACCCGGAGGTAAAGACGGGCAGTGCGGTCAAGAAAGAGCCACACAGTGCGGTGATTAAGAGAGCCTTTATCAATGTCTTAAAAAATCCGATTATTATCGGAATCGTACTGGGACTGCCGTTTTCATTACTGCATGTGCAGTTCCCGGTAATTCTCAATAAGACAGTGACAAGTATCGCACAGACGGCGACACCGATTGCCCTGATTGTTATCGGTGCGGGTTTTGAGGGCAGAAAAGCTATTAAAAAGATTAAGCCGACAGTCATTGCAACCTTTATAAAATTAATTGGTATTGCGGCAGTCTGCCTGCCGATAGCTGTGGCTATGGGATACCGCAATCAGGAGCTGGTGGCGATTCTTATTATGGTGGCATCACCGACAACCGTGAGCTGCTATATTATGTCGGAAAATATGGATAATGACGGTGTGCTGGCATCCAGCATCATCGTACTTACGACGTTATTATCATCTGTTACGCTGACAGGCTGGATTTACCTGCTGCGCAGTATGGGATTGATTTAATCGGTGCACATAAAACAGTTGAAATGAAAACAAGGCTATGATATAATGACCTTTAGTTTATAAACAAAAGGAGGTATTGTCGTGAAGCATATTAAGACAATCAGCAACCGCGTATTAAAGGATACAATGAAGCACGGCGGATGTGGCGAATGCCAGACATCATGTCAGTCAGCCTGCAAGACTTCTTGCACAGTAGGTAATCAGAGCTGCGAGAACAAGAATAACTAATGTAATTGATAAGAGAGTGTTAAGGTTTTATCAACACTCTCTTTCTTTCGCAATAAGATTATTGTGCAGACAGCAATTAAGAAAAGAAATGGAAAATTAGAAATGGTACATCAGTATAAAAATAATGGTTATAACATCGTGCTGGATGTCAACAGTGGTTCGGTACATGTTGTAGATGATATGGTTTATGATATCATCGCACTTTATGAGAAGATGCCGCTTGATACAATTGTTGAGGAACTTGAAAACAAGTATCCGGAAAATGATATCAGAGAGGCTTATTCTGAAATAGAACAGTTAAAAGAAGCAGGACAGTTATTTACAGAAGATATTTATGAAAATTATATCGATGCATTTAAAGACAGACCGACGGTTGTAAAGGCACTCTGTCTGCATATTGCGCATGACTGTAATCTTGCCTGCCGCTACTGCTTTGCAGAAGAAGGCGAATATCACGGCCGCAGAGCGTTAATGAGCTTTGAAGTCGGTAAAAAAGCGCTTGACTTTTTAGTTGCCAATTCCGGTTCCAGAAAGAATCTGGAAGTCGATTTCTTCGGTGGAGAACCGACAATGAACTGGGAAGTTGTAAAACAGCTTGTTGAATACGGAAGAAGTATTGAAGAAGCGAACAACAAAAAGTTCCGTTTTACGCTTACAACCAATGGAATCCTGTTAAATGACGAGATTCTTGAATTTGCAAATAAAGAAATGTCCAACATCGTATTAAGTATCGATGGACGAAAAGAAATCAATGACCTGATGCGTCCGACAAGAAACGGACACGGAAGTTCTTATGATATTATCATGCCGAAGTTTAAGAAAGTTGCAGAGAGCAGAAACCAGATGAATTATTATGTAAGAGGCACCTTTACGCACAACAATCTGGATTTCTCAAAAGATGTTCTGCATCTGGCAGATGAAGGATTTGAACAGATTTCCGTAGAACCTGTTGTTGCACAGCCGACAGATTCATATGCAATCAGGGAGGAAGATATTCCTTATCTTTGTGAGCAGTATGACATGCTTGCAAAAGAACTGGTTAAGAGAAAGAAAGCCGGCAACGGTTTTAATTTCTTCCATTTTATGATTGATTTAAACGGCGGTCCATGTGTGGCAAAGAGATTATCCGGCTGTGGTTCGGGCTGTGAGTATCTTGCAGTGACCCCGTGGGGAGATTTTTATCCATGTCATCAGTTCGTTGGAAATGAAAAGTTCCTGATGGGAAATGTTGATGAAGGAATCACAAGAACAGATATCCGTGAAGAATTCAAAAACAGCAATGTTTATTCTAAGGAAAAATGTAAAAAATGCTTTGCAAAGTTTTACTGCAGCGGCGGCTGTGCAGCCAATTCATACAATTTCCACGGCAATATCAACGATGCCTATGATGTAGGCTGTGAATTGCAGAGAAAACGAATTGAATGTGCGATTATGATTAAAGCAGCACTGGCAGAGGATTAAGCGGACCAAAATGAACAATGTGGAGAAGGAGTAACCGCAAAAATGAAGTATAACATGACAAAAAAAGTCTGCTACTCCATCATCATTGCAGCCATGGCAATTGGATTTACACTCATTGCTATTTTTGGTATTGATGAAAATGGTTCAGGTAGTGCAAAAGACATCAATCTGGGTCTGGATTTAGCAGGCGGCGTAAGTATTACTTACGAAATTCAGGAAGACAATCCTACATCACAGGATGTCGATGATACAATTTACAAGCTGCAAAAGCGTGTAGAGGGTAAGAGTACAGAATCACAGGTATATAAAGCCGGTGATAACCGTATTACAGTTGAAATTCCGGGTGTTACGGATGCCAACGAAATTTTACAGGAACTTGGTACACCGGGTTCATTGGAATTCCTTGATTCAGACGGCTATACAGCATGGGCAAATGGTGAAGAATACACACCGCTGCTTACAGGTTCTGATGTAAAGGGTGCTCAGGCATACACAGATACCTCATCAAGCTCATCAAGCTCATTTGGTGTACAGCTTACATTTACAGATGAGGGTTCTACAAAATTTGCCGAAGCCACTAAGGCAAACTTAAATAAAATTATTTATATTGTATATGATGGTGAAGTAAAGAGTGCGCCGACTGTACAGTCAGAAATCACAGGCGGAACAGCATCCATTACCAATATGGAATCTTATGAATCAGCCGATACACTGGCAACTTTCGTAAGAATCGGTTCAATTCCGCTGACCTTACAGGAAGTAAGTTCTAACATCGTAGGTGCACAGTTAGGACATGATGCGATTACGACCAGCCTTTATGCAGCAATTCTCGGTCTGGTTTTATTATGTGTATTTATGATTGCAGTTTACCGCATTCCGGGCGTTGTTGCAACAATTGCATTATGGATTTACACAGCAGGTGTATTAATTTTAGTAAGTGTATATGATCTGACACTGACACTGCCGGGTATCGCAGGTATTATCCTCGGTATCGGTATGGCGGTTGATGCAAATGTCATTATTTATACACGAATCCGTGAAGAAATTGCAGCGGGCAGAGCCGTTGAAAGTGCGATTACAACCGGTTATAGCAAGGCGCTGTCAGCGATTGTCGATGGTAACGTGACAACACTGATTTCCGCAGCTGTTCTTTACATTTTCGGTTCGGGTCCGATTAAGGGCTTTGCAACGACACTGGCAGTCGGCATTGTAGCTTCAATGTTTACGGCACTTGTCATTACAAGAGTGATTATGAAACTGCTTTATAACTTTGGATTTACCGATCCAAAGTGGTATGGCAAGACTGTACATAAAAAGACCTTTAATGTACTTGGTATCAGAAAATGGTGTTTTATCGGTTCAATCGTTGTCATCGTGGCAGGATTTATCGGTATGGGTGCATTTTCCGCAGCCGGTAAGAAGACTTTAAATTACAGCCTTGAATTTGTCGGCGGTACAACAACAACCTTTACATTTGATAAGGAATACACACAGGCAGAAATCGAAAATGACATGATTCCGATTATCAAAACAGCTGCAAATGTAACGGAAGTACAGCAGCAGAAGGTACAGAACAGTACAAAGGTATCCTTTAAGACAAAGGATTTAACATTAGACCAGCGTGAAGCAATGGAAAATGCAGTAACTGCAAAGTATCCAGTTCAGGATGGTACAATTGTAGAATCTGATACAATCAGTTCATCTGTCAGTGCAACGACGAAGCGTGATGCGTTTGTATCCGTCATTATTGCAACCGTTTGTATGCTGATTTACATCTGGTTCCGTTTCCGTGATATCCGCTTTGCGGCAGCCGCTGTTATTGCGCTGATTCACGATGTATTGATTGTGTTGACTTTTTATGCACTGGCAAGAGTATCTGTCGGTACAACGTTTATTGCATGTATGCTGACAATCGTCGGATATTCTATCAACGGTACAATCATTATCTTTGACAGAATCCGTGAGAAGTTAAAGAGTGCCAATGCAAAGACCGACATTACAGAACTTGTAAATTCTTCAATTACATATACATTTACAAGAAATGTCAATACGACACTGACAACATTCATTATGCTGGTATGCCTGTTAATCTTCGGCGTTGCATCTGTAAAAGAGTTTGCGGCACCATTGATTGTGGGTATTCTGGCAGGTGCTTATTCGTCAATCTGTATCACAAGTGCATTGTGGTATATCATGGGCGGAAAGAAGCGCGGTATTGTGAATGAACAGCCTGTAAAAGTAAAGACTTACGAAGACGGAGCACAGGTTTAAGACACACTGAGCTGTAAAAGTAAATTTGAGAAATCTGACAGGGGATTCTAAATAAAGAGTCCCCTGTTTTTTTAGAATGGAGAGCAAATGAAAAGTAAGTGGCTGGTATATGCTAAAAAAGCGGATTTTAAGGCGATAGAACAAAAATACGGAATTGACCAGGTAATTGCGCGGATTATGCGCAACCGTGATGTCTGCACCGATGAGGAAATGCAGATGTATTTAAACGGCAGTATTGACGGACTGCATGCACCGGAATTGTTAAAAGATGCACAAAAAGCGGTAGATATTTTAACGGAAAAAATCGCACGGCATAAAAAAATCCGGATTATCGGGGATTACGATATTGACGGAATTTGTTCGATTACAATTCTTTATAAAGCATTAAAAAAGGCTGGCGCAGACGTGGATTACGTTGTGCCGCACCGGATTACGGACGGATACGGGATTAATGAACATTTAATTGACAATGCGGCTGCAGAGGGGAAAGATACGATTCTGACCTGTGATAACGGTATTGCGGCAATTCCACAGATTCAGTATGCAAAGGAACACGGGCTTACGGTGATTGTAACCGACCACCACGATATCCCGTTTACCGAAGAAAACGGCGAAAAGAAACTGCTGACATCCTGCGCCGATGCAATAGTAGACCCGAAACAGCCGGACTGTGCATATCCGTTTGATAAAATCTGTGGCGCGGTTGTGGCATACAAGGTCATGCAGATTTTATATGAAAAACTGGGACTGGACAAGACGGACTTTAAAGAATATACGGAACTTGCGGCAATCGCAACGGTCGGCGATGTCGTGGATTTAAAAGATGAAAACCGTGTCATCGTCAGACAGGGGCTGGCATGGATTGCAACGACAAAAAATACCGGACTGCGGGCGCTTATTGAAGCCTGCGAGCTGGATGCGGCATATTTATCGGCATATCATATCGGATTTATCATCGGACCGTGTTTAAATGCCAGCGGACGGCTCGACACGGCACAGCGCGCAATTGAACTGCTGTTATGCACCGAAACCGGTAAGGCGCATGAAATGGCACAGGAACTGCGGGAATTAAATGAAGAACGCAAAAACATGACGGATACGGAAGCCAAAAAAGCGATTGAAATGGTCGAAGGAACGGATTTATATGAAGATAACGTGCTGGTGGTGTATCTGCCGGAGTGCCATGAGAGCGTGGCGGGGATTATCGCAGGCCGTTTAAGAGAGCATTTCTACAAGCCGTCGATTGTCATTACCGATGCGGCGGACGGCGCAAAGGGTTCGGGGCGCTCGATTGAAGGCTATAATATGTTTGAAGAAATCACAAAATGCAAGGAACTGCTTACAAAATTTGGCGGACATCCGATGGCGGCGGGCTTATCCCTGCCGACGGAAAATATTGATTTGTTCCGTGCGAAACTCAACCGCCAGCAGACGTTGACAGAAAAAGAACTGACACCGGTGACCTGGATTGATGTTCCGATGCCGGTTTCGTATGCAAGTAAAAAGCTGGTGGAACAGCTCCGCGTACTAGAGCCGTTTGGAAAGGGCAACGAAAAGCCTGTTTTTGCCGACAGAAAGCTTACGGTGCGTTCCGCCAATATGATTGGAAAAAACAAAAATGTATTAAAAATGCAATTGGAAGATACGCAGGGACACGTTGTTGATGCAATTCAGTTTAAGGTTGAAGAAGAAGATATGCCGCTTCGCGGAAAAGAAATCTCCATTGTGTATTACCCGGATATTAATGAATTCAGGGGAAATCAGACATTACAGTTTATCGTTCAGGAATGGTGCTATACAACTTGATATTGCATAAAAAGTATGCTAAGGTAGGGATGAAAACAAGCAAAGGAGAGCAGAAAATGAGAAAAGGCGTAAAAGTAACCGCACTGCTTCTTGGTGCAGTCCTGCTTTTGGGACTGGCGGCATGCGGTAAAAAAAATGTGCAGAATCCGCAGACACCAGCGGCAGGCAGTGAAAATACAGCGGAAACCACAGCAGTTTTGAAACAGCAGATTAAAGTAGCGGCATTAAAAGGTCCGACGGCAATCGGCATGGTACAGCTGATGGAAAATGCCAAAGAGCAGACTGCTAAAAATGATTATGAATTCCAGATTGCGGCGACGGCAGATGAATTCAGCGCAGACCTGATTAAAGGCAATGTAGCGCTGGCGGCGCTTCCGTGTAATGCAGCAGCAACCCTGTATAATAAGAGCAACGGTAAAATCAGGATATTAGGAATTAATACGCTGGGTGTTTTATCAATTTTAGATACAGGCGATTCGGTGCAGACAGTTGCAGATTTGAAGGGAAAGACCGTTTATACAACGGGAAAGGGAACGACACCGGAGTATACCCTGCGTTATCTGTTAAGCAGTGCCGGATTAAATCCTGACAGTGATGTGACAATCGAATTTAAATCCGAAGCGGCAGAAGTAGCGGCAGTCATGGCAAATGCAGGCACGGAAGAAGTGATTGCAATGCTCCCACAGCCGTATGCAGCAACGGTTTTAATGCAGCAGCCGGATACAAGACTTGCACTCGATGTCACCGAAGAATGGGAGAAGTTAAACGGTTCAGACAGCACCGTTGTTACAGGCGTTCTTGTGGTGAATACCGAATTTTATAAAAACAACCGTCAGGCAGTCGATGATTTCTTAAAAGAATATAAATCATCAGTTCAGTATGTAAACAGCAATGTGGACGGTGCGGCACAGCTCGTTGAAGATTTTGATATTTTCAAAGCGGCAGTGGCTAAAAAGGCAATTCCGAAGTGTAATATTACATTGATTACAGGACAGGAAATGCAGGATAAAGTTGAAAAGTATTTAAAGGTACTTTGCGATGCCAACCCGAATGCCGTAGGCGGTCAGATGCCGGATGACGGTTTTTATGTAAAATAGATAGATTTGTAAAAACAGTATTTATAGAGGTATTTGCAGGTATATTTTCAGATAAAAAACACGATAAATAAAAACAGCCGTTTTTTCGGTGACATACCCGGTCAGAATGCTCATGTACGGTAGAGAAGCACAAAGCAAAACAAAGACAGCCAGTCCTGCCACTATTCCGAAGTCAGGGGAACGCAATAGAAAAATTCATAGCTGTATGCTATACTTAATTAGCATTTGAACATATCAAGCTGACACAGCAATCTCTTTACTTGCCGTTAATGCGCGTCTACCAATAGTCCGCACAAAGCAAGAGTAGCGTAAAGGTATAAAAATTTCAAACTTCTTTGTAACGAAATTCCGATTTCTCCGTCTAACCTATGAAGCTGAAGGAGGTGATGACAAGTATGGACTATGAAAAGCTCTATAAAGCCTACTATTTACAGGTATACTCGTATACTATTTCTCTTGCCAAAAATCGTGAGATAGCAGAGGAAATCACGCAGAACACATTCTATAAGGCTGTTTCTACAACATCACAATTCAAAGGTAAGTCAGATGAATTGACATGGCTCTGCTCCATAGCAAAAAACCTTTACCATGATGAAATGCGAAGCCGTCAGCGAGTAGCTGATGTGAGTGAAATCAATGACTTGCCATCAAATGAAAATGTTGAGAACTCAGTTGCAGATTCTGACATGGCGTTCCGCATACACCTCGTTCTTCACCGTTTGGAAGAACCATACAAAGAAGTCTTTCAGCTTCGCGTATTCGGGGAACTATCTTTTTCACAAATCGCTGCAATTTTTGGAAAAACAGAATCATGGGCGAGAGTTACTTATCATCGTGCAAAGCTAAAAATTCAAGAAAGGATGGATGAAAAGCATGAGTAAACAATGCGATATTGTTCGAGATATTCTTCCGCTGTATGTTGACGGTGCTTGCAGCGAAGCAAGCGCAGAGATGGTAAAAGAGCATTTGAACGCCTGTGCTGACTGTAACGCAATTTATCAGAAATTGCTTTCTCACACGAGCGAAGATGTTCTTCACGAAGAAAGCGAAAGCGTTATTATGCGCCATGAGGCAAAAGAAAAGCAGAGAGGCAGAAAAAAGATAACGATTGCTGTTCTCGTTTCCATCGCTCTTTGTATCATTGCAATTTTTACAGCTCTCTTTCTGTTACCTATAAACATTGCTTATGAGCCTGTCAAAATCGACTTCCCATTTGAGGTTGAAGATGTCGAAAACGTTGAAATGTACCACTATGACGGAGTGCCTGCATCAGCAGAAAAGAAAGTAGTTGTTGCTGAAAATGATATAAAGACCCTGTATGATAAGTTCAAGGGCTTATCCCTAAAAGACAAAACGACTGAGGAAACTGCCGGAGCAGATGTGACCAGCTTTAGATTTAACCTCTCAGATGGAACAAGCTACGATTTGATTTACGCCTGCTATGGGGTTAAAAACGGCGAATTGAAGTCAGCAGCAGGCGGTTTTAAGTATTTCACAAGTGCGGATATCGGCTCTTATTGGAACAATTTGAATACGGAACTTGAGGCAATTCCTATCAATGAGAGTGAATTGCCGTGAGCAGATAGCAAACCCAGCCGAGCCTGTCAACGGTCAAGATGAACGGCGCAAATGCGCCGCCGTTGACAGCCCCGCCCGTCTTTGCTGTTCGGTAATCAAGAGGGCGACAGCACAAGATGCTGCCGCCCTCTGCCATTATTCAGAAAGGGGGATTTTCCATGACCGAACACGAAAAGTATCAAGAACATATCCGGCATACACACGATGCCTTTTGCAAGACTGTTATTCGCCACGCTGCCATAGACGCAGCCCGGAGCATACGGAGCCGCCGCAAGCGGGAAATCTCGCTTGAATATCTGATAGAAGAAAAACACTATCCATTCAGTACCACAGATAAATACTTTGCGGAGCAATCCGGCATGACCAGCTATCCGCTTTTCGTCTGTGGTCAGATGGTGCTTTTGGAAAGTCCAGAGCTTGCCGCAGCCCTGTCCGCACTATCACAGATGGAACAGGAAATCATTTTCTTGTACTACTTCCAACGATTGACGCATAGGGAGATTGGACGGAGATATGGACGGGCTGGCAACACAACCGGGCGGCGTATTCAGATGATTTTACGGCGGCTACGGGCAGAGTTGGAGGGTTTGTCCTATGAGCCAGCTACTTCCCTATGAGACAATCGTTAAGGCAAGCGAGGGCGACCCGGAAGCTGTTGCCGCCGTCCTATCCCATTATGCCGGATATATCCGCTCTTGTGCGAAAATGGACGGACAGATTAACACGGATATGCAGGAGCATATCGTCAGGCAACTGATAGAAAGCCTGTTGAAGTTCCGCTTTGACCGCTAAACAGAAAAGTTGTATAATTAGAGCCTGACAAATTAAACTTCAATGAGGGTAGAGCAAATGGAACAGATTATCAATTATAGAGACATACCCACAGATAAAAGGATTGACATATTAAATGCTCTTGAGCGAATAGGTTTTTTTCCGGCATACGGCGGCGTGAGAACAATGCAGCAAATTATGGAAAAGTCAGTTCCAGGTTCAGGCCCACAATTCTATTTCGTTTTCCGTGAAAATGAGTTGATAGGGTACAATTTTCTCATTGGTGACACTAAGAAATATAAAGCGTTCCCATGGCTTGCTATTAGCAATATGGATGAGCAGAAGTTGACTGTTTGTGAAGAACTGATGAAAATACAAATTGCCTTTTTTGAAGAACTCGGAATGCAAAAGATAGCAGATCATTGCGTTAGGATTATGGAAGATTACAGAAAAGGAATTGGAAAGCGGAAAGAAAGCGATTGCAGATAAATTCCATTTGAAAAACGGCTGACAATTTAATACCGCCGCCCATCACAGCGGTAGATAAGCAGTAAATCTTGAAAAGGTTTACTGCTTTTTTTGCGCCCATTTTCAAAAATCTTTGGCAAACCACACCGCCGGATTGTTGTAGGGAGCAGACAGGGAAAACAAAAAAATTTCCGCTGCGTTTGCCAAAACGACCCCTTTTCACCGTTGTAGTGGTGAACAGCGGGCAGAACACGCCGCCGCAATCGCTATATTGGTGGAGCAAGCCAGTATATCCGCAAACCAGAGCCGCCGAGGAAAGCGGCAGTTTTTTAGAGCAAGATTCTACCGAGGTGCCAAAATTCGCGTTTTGCTCATTTTGCCCCTGCGGGAATCTTGTTGGGGAGTGCCTTCCCCAAACCCTGCTTATGCGGCTTGCGCCGCTTAAAAATCCCTCAAAATATTTTTTCGGATTTTTCAAAAACAGTTCCGCTTCACACCCTGTTTTTCTCCTATTAGTGAGAGGACACCACGCACAGAAAGGAGGTCAACCACCTATGAAACGATATAACATGCCCCACCGCAGCAGGGTAGTCAAGACCCGGCTGACCGATGAAGAATACGCCGACTTTACCGCCCGGCTTGCCCCTTATGGTATGAGCCAGTCCGAATTTATCCGGCAAGCCATTACACGGGCAACCATACGCCCCATTGTTACCGTTTCCCCGGTCAATGATGAATTGCTTGCCGCTGTCGGGAAGCTGACCGCCGAATACGGCAGGATCGGCGGCAACCTCAATCAGATTGCCCGGTATCTGAACGAATACGGCGTACCGTATAACGCCCTGTCCGGCGAAGTCCGAGCCGCCATTTCCGACCTTGCAGCCTTGAAGTTTGAAGTCTTGCAGAAAGTGGGTGAAGCTGTTGGCAACATTCAAACATATCAGCTCTAAAAATGCCGACTACGGAGCAGCGGAAGCCTACCTCACTTTTGAGCATGACGAGTTTACCATGAAACCCACCCTTGATGAAAACGGGCGGCTTGTTCCCCGTGAGGGCTACCGCCTTGCCACGCTGAACTGCGGCGAAGAAGATTTTGCTGTTGCCTGTCTGCGCTCCAATCTCCGCTATGGCAAGAACCAAAAACGGGAAGATGTGAAATCCCACCACTATATCATCAGCTTTGACCCACGGGACGGAACGGACAACGGTCTGACCGTTGATAAGGCGCAGTCGCTGGGCGAGGAATTTTGCAACGAGCATTTCCCCGGACACCAAGCCATTGTCTGCACCCACCCGGACGGGCACAATCACTCTGGCAACATTCATGTGCATATCGTCATAAACAGCTTGCGGATTGAAGCCGTCCCGCTTCTGCCCTACATGGACAGACCAGCGGACACGAAGGACGGCTGCAAGCACCGCTGCACAGACGCAGCTATGGAATATTTCAAGTCCGAAGTCATGGAGATGTGCCACCGGGAAAATCTGTATCAGATTGACCTTTTGCATGGCAGCAAGAACCGAGTGACCGAGCGTGAATACTGGGCGCAGAAGAAAGGGCAGCTTGCCCTTGATAAAGAGAACGCCGCCAGAGAAGCCACCGGACAGCCGACCAAGCCCACCAAGTTTGAAACGGACAAGGCGAAGCTGCGCCG
>ERZ838839.2712-NODE-2712-length-12748-cov-3.159616_pt1 | contig 12748 bp, 8 predicted proteins | sample MGYA00519909_ERZ838839 | MGnify/ENA primary metagenome ERZ838839 (study PRJEB31850, sample SAMEA3708843) | human gut metagenome | biome: human gut; feature: human-associated habitat; material: faeces | place: China | collected 2014 ... | reverse complement strand
CAGGGAATCCCAGTCAAGACGGACGATCTGCAGATCATAACCTAACTCCTCACAGATTTTCTTTGCCATCATAACATCATAGCCGTAAGCGTATTCGTTGCTGTCTGCGATCGGAACCGCACCGTTGGAATCATCCGGCTGGGTCCAGTTGTACGGTGCATATGCACACTCCATAGCTACCTTCAGAACCTTCTTCTCGCCGTCTTTTGCAGCCTCGGCTGCTCCTGCTGCGGTGGTCTCTGCCGCATCTGCCGCAGTGGTGTCTGCTGCTGAGGTAGTCTCAGTCTTGCTTCCGCCGCATGCGGTCATGGATGCTGCCATCAGGGCTGCCATAGCGGCTGCCATCAGTTTCTTTGCATTCTTTTTCATAATGTTTCCTCCTCATTCCGCAAAAAAGTAAAGAAGCCCCTTGTTTGAAGGCTCCTTTGCTTTCTTTTTCACGTATATTCTTGGTTTTTAAGCTTGTTTTATCATACAACCCGTCTGTGTCTTTGTCAATTGCTTTATTTTGTTAAGGACTAATCTTATCCACTCGTGATGCTATTTTTATGAAGCTCCCGGGCCCGGCATCTGGGAGCTTCCGGGTGCGCTGCTCACGCCGGGGCCGGATGGACTTCCCTGTGTATTGCCGGGACCACCCGGAGTACTCTGGGTCCCACCGGATCCGGAACCCGGACCGCCGGAAGATGCACTGCCGGAAGAAGACGGTGGAGTTGAGCTGTTCTGTCCCGGATAGGCCTGGGCGGAACCATTGCCGGAGGATGCCGCTGCAGCCGGCTGGGACGCTGCCGTGGTCGGCTGAGCTGCTGTAGTTGGCTGAACTGCTGCCGTAGTGGACTGTGCCGCTGTATGTGGCTGAGTTGCCGCAGATGGCTGAGCTGCCGCAGATGGCTTGGAAGTGCTGCCTGGATGACTGGCCGCAGTCTCATGCGTGCTTCCCTGTCCGCTCTCCGTATTCGTCTGTGCCTGCTGAGTCGGCTGTGGCTTCGTCTCAGCTGCTGACGCGCCGCCATTCTGGGCTGTGGTGCTGGTTGTACCACTTCCGGAGCCCTGCAGATGATAGCAGAGCACCGGCATACCGGCAGAAATATTCTCATAAACCGTTTTTGCCACTGCCGGCGGCAGATTGATGCAGCCATGAGAACCATTGGTTTTGTAAATTTTTCCGCCAAAGCTGGAACGCCAATAGGCATCATGCATACCAATGCCGCCGTTAAATGGCATCCAGTAAGAAACCGGTGTCGCGTAGTTTTGCCCCTTTAAGGTAGCGTTGCGCTGCTTATAGGTCAGCGGATATGCTCCCGCAGGAGTACTCCATCCCCGGGACTCATTGCCGGACACAAAATCTGACTCTACCACAAGCTTTCCTTCCTTATAAAAAAACAAATGCTGGGCTGTCAGATTGATCTCCACATAGGTATTTCCGAAATCATTTCCATCATGCGAAGCTGCTGTCTGGCTGTAGACCGGCTCCCGCTCCTGGCTCTCACAGGAAAGAAGGAGTTGTTTTAATGCTTCAGTTTCTTCCTTCTGGTTGATTTTCCATCCGTATACACTCTTGCTGATGGTAACCGTCTGCCCATAGGCTGTCTTCAGGCTTTTGGGCTTGTAGGCCGTATTGTAGGTCTGGCCCAGCCAGGACACATACTCGCCGATTTTCGACTCATCCAGCGAAACGCCCCCCTGTCCGTCACTCACAAGCCAGGTGTGGATCTTCTCACCGTCCAGCACCTCACTCCGATTTCCAAAGCGATAGGTGACTGTGGTGTGCACATATTTATTCCAGGCCGCAAGCTCTGCGTTCAGCGCTTCACTTTCTGCTGTAATCTGCGGTTTCTGATAAACCTGCGCATCCTCCAGAGAAAGATTCTCCTGAAAATTTAAAATCGCATTCTTTACTGCATCGGAAAGCAGCTGCGGATCCGGGCTTGCCCCCTGCTCCTCCGGAACAATCTCATATCCTGTACCGGAAATGTAGTTGGATATGTAGGCGTTCTGTGGTGCCGCGGCCCGTTCCGGGGTCAGACACTTCAGCCCGGAAACCACTGCCGAAAGCTTTGCATCATCAAAAACCGCCATGGTATCAATGGTATAATCCACATAACGGCCGATATGAAAGCCCCATGCAAGCGGACTCTGATTCTCCAGGATTTTCTCCAGTGTTCCATCAAATTCCGGATGCAGATCAATGTCGCTGCCCCGGATGGCTTCGTTTTCCCCGCCCCGCTCCTGAAGTATCATCGTATAACCGCTGGTCTCATCCGTGATCTGCTTTTTGACCTCGTCCGGGGTCAGGCCGGATACATCCAGACCGTTTATGGTAGTATTGGGAAAGTATACCCTCTTGTATTTCTGTCCCATTCCCACATAAACAGCGCCAGCAGCAACAGCCGCCGTCAGGACTGCTCCCCCGACTGCTACGGCAATTTTTCTGCCGGCGTTCTTTTCTTCCTGTTTTTCCGGAGTTTCCTTTTCCGGATTCAAAAGATCCAGATGTTCCCTCTGCTGTTCCTTCTGTTTTTCTCTCTCCTTCTTTCTGCTCCACTTTCCGCGGCTGCGGCCATAGCCTTCCCGCTGATTTCCTGTTTCCATATCCTTCCTTTTCCTTTTATCTATCATATCACTTGGTGCCATCCGGCCGTTTCATCTGCCGGATGGCCGCTGTCTCTGCTTAGTTATAGCAGATTACCGGAATCCCTGTGTACACCAGGTCATAAAGGGCTGCTGCCTTGGCCGGCGGCAGATTGACACAGCCATGGCTTCCGCTGGTCTGATAAATCGCTCCGCCAAACTTGCTGCGCCAGTTTGCATCGTGAAAACCGATTCCGCCATTGAACGGCATCCAGTACGATACCGGCGTTTCATATTCATACTTGCCGTCTGCTTTCTTCTGCCCGCGCAGGATGCGGTCACGCTGCTTGTAGGTAAGGCTGTAAAGTCCCGGCGGCGTTGTGTAATTCTTGGAGACATTTCCGGTCACACAAGGCGCATCCCAGACTACGGCGCCATCCTTTATCATATAGACATGCTGCGCGGTAAGATCTGTCTCCACATAGGTACTGCCCCACTCTGCCGCACTGCGGTCCACTGCCCTGGAAGCATAGACAGGTTCCCGGCTCTGGGACTGGGCGGCACGGATTACATCTGCAAGGGCCTGCGCCTCTCCTGCCTGGTCAATCTTCCAGCCAAACGGGCCTGTCACGCTGACATCCCGTCCAGTAGCGGTGTGAAAGGTACGTGCAGTTCCGGCCGTATCGTACTTCGATGCCAGAGTCTGTACATAGGCATTCACCTGATCCATATTCAGCTGGATCTGCCCTTCTGCGCTTCCTGTGATCCAGGAGCAGATGGTTGCAGGATCCAGTACCTCGCTCTGCCCGCCAAAGGTGTATGTAACCGTCATCTCGCGGCACCGGTTCATGGTATCGCAAAGATTTTTTAAGGTTTCATCGTCTTTTGTCACAGACGGCGCATAATAACAGCCGGCTGCTTCGAGATCCACCTCCGTCTCTCCTCTTGCTGCCGCATCCCGGATAACCTGCGCGGTCTTTTCCCGGTCTACGTTATTTCCCCGCACTTCCGGAACAATGGTAAAGGGCTGGCCTTCCTGATAACCGGAGACATAGGCATCTGCCGTTGTGACAATACTGCTTCCGCCAATCGCATTCAGACTTCCGATCTTTGCATCCAGCGCCGCGCTGTCAAAACTGCCGGTCATGTCCGCGCGGTGCTTATTGTCCGCATCCGGTCCGGAAATCCGTCCGGATGCATTCTGCTGATCCAGGATCTGCTGCAGGCAGCCCTCCGGCAGACCCACGGAATACCCGATCTCCGGTCCGGAGATCACTTCTGTTTTTCCGCCTTTTTCCTTTATGGTAAGCTTATAATCACTGGCGTAAAAATCTGCAATATGCTGAGTGGCCTGCTCTACCGTCATATTGCTGATGCCAAGCCCGTTTACCGACGTTCCGGCCACAAAGGTTGTTTCATCTGCATAGGCTGTGCAGGACAGGGCAAGCGCAAAGCCTGCGGCAAGCACCATACGTTTCACATTCCGTCTCCAGCTTTTTTTCATAATTTCATCCTCCTGACACGCGTTCTGCGTATCTTCCATTGCGCCAGCCTCATTCAGGCCGGCAAAATCCATTTTCACAGCAATCGTAATTCCCATTATAGAGACAGTCAGAAAAACCGTCAAGCGTATGCGCCTGACGGTTTTCTTACGTTTTTAGTAAAAAAGCAAACCTTATGCTTCTTCGCTGTTTTTCTTTTCTGCTGCCTGCCGCTGAAGAGCTGCGGATGCTGCGGCTGCAATAGCCTGGTCTGCGGCTGCCTGTGCTCTTGCTGCCGGATCCTGCGGAGCCGGAGCCGGACGGTTTACCGCAAGCGGAAGGTTCACACCCATAATGTTGAGCACCACGCCCTTTGCCTCTCTGTCCAGTACCTTCGGCAGCTGTGCCGCATCTACAATGACCGGCTTAAATGCCTTATTACGGTTGAACCGGCTGAATTCCACTGCATCAGTGAATACCAGCTGATATTTGTCTCCGGTATTCAACTTAACCAGCGGAGTTCCCTTGCCATCCTGCTGAAGCGCAAAGATAAATCTGCTCTTCATAAAATCAGCTGCCATCTCCTCCTGGAGCTGCGCCATGCGCTTCTCATCCTGAACCTCTTTCGGTCTGCGCACTTCCTGCGCAAAATACAGGGCTGTCAGATGAAGCTGCGGATTTTCGATCCACTGCTTACCTTCTTCCAGCTGCGGATCTTCTCTGCGCTTTGCGAATTCATCAATCTGGATCAGATCAACCTTATCCTCATAATGGATTTCCAGTGCATTGACTCCCATAGTATAAAGGTTGGTAAAGAACAACAGCATATGGCCGGAAAGAATCTTTGCTGCTCCAACCGGAATCTTCTCTTCCTTCAGTGCCTCTGCCTTAGCCTTGGCAGCCTCTTCCTCCATATATACAAACACTTTATCATCGTAGGTTTCTTTATCACATTCTACATACGGTTCCTTTGTAAATCCAGATATCAGCACATATACTGCACCCTCTGCATCTTTCATCTGCGCCAGCAGTCTGTCTTTTCCTTCACTCATGATATGCTCCTGTCTGCGGTTTCACATGGTCGTTTCTGCGATCCGCCTGTCTTTTCCCGTGAACCTCTTTCCTGCTGCTTCACGGTCTGCACCTAATTATACAGGCTTTTCCCCTCTTTTTCAACCAATGTTTTCCGTTAGGAATATGTCAGCTTCGCTGACCAGAATCACGCGCCAAGTCTCACGGACGTTCGACTTGAATCGGCACACGGAATCAGGACCAGTTCATCCGGCCATAGCGCAGAGTCATGCTGCGGATTTCCTGCTTTAAGCCTTCTGTCAGGTCAGACTCTGCCAGACGCCATTTCCAGTTGGTTCCCACCGTGGAGGGCTTGTTGATCCGGCTCCGGTTGTCCAGCCCCATATAATCCTGCATCGGGATCACACAGAGAGCTGACCGGCTCCGGAGGATCAGACCGATCAGGGATTTTCCAAGCTTCGACTGCGGAGTATACTGGTCGCAGAGATAATCCCGTACCATCTTCTGTTCTTCCGGAGTAATACTCTTCCACCAGCCGGCCAGGGTCTCATTGTCATGAGTTCCCGTGTAGGCTACGGAATTTTCTGTATAGTTGTGCGGCAGATAGTCGTTGGCACAGCCGGAATCCCTGGAATCAAACGCAAATTCCAGCACCTTCATGCCCGGAAAACCGCTTTCCTGCACCAGACGGCGCACCGAATCCGTCACATACCCAAGATCCTCGGCAATGACCTGCTTCCAGCCAAGAGCCTGCTCCACTTTCCGGAACAAATCAATGCCCGGTCCCTTTTCCCAGTGTCCGTTCACGGCAGAATTTTCACCGTAAGGAATGGAATAATACTCGTCAAAGCCGCGGAAATGATCGATGCGCACGACATCGTAAAGCCGGAAACAATGGGCCAGTCTTGAGATCCACCACTGATATCCGGTCTCGCGGTGATAGTCCCAGCGGTACAGCGGATTGCCCCAGAGCTGTCCGTCTGCGGAGAAACCATCCGGCGGACAGCCGGCTACCGCAAGGGGCACATTGTCTCTGTCTAACTGAAACAGCTCCGGATGCGCCCAGGCATCCGCGCTGTCCATGGATACATAGATCGGAATATCTCCGATCAGCTGGATCCCACGCTCATTGGCATAGGTTTTCAGCTGGTTCCACTGGCGGTAAAACTGGTACTGCAGATACTGCTGGAATTCAATATCGAAGTACAGCTCCCTGCGGTAATAATCCATGGCATTGCCCCAGCGCAGTCGGATATCCTCCGCCCACCTGGTCCACGCTGCCCCGTCAAAACGGTCCTTGACTGCCATGAAAAGAGCATAATCCGAAAGCCACCAGTTATTTTCGGCAACAAAGTTCCGGTAATCCTGATTTTCGTGGATACAGCTGCGCTCATAGGCTTTCCGAAGCAGCGGATAACGGCCAAGATAAAGCTTTTCATAGTCGATATCCCGTTCTTTCCTGCCAAAATCTACCGCATCGCATTCTTCTTCGGTCAGAACACCTTCCTCGATCAGTGCTTCCAGACTGATGAAGTAGGGATTGCCCGCAAACGTTGAGAAAGACTGATACGGAGAATCTCCGTAGCTGGTTGGTCCCAGCGGAAGGATCTGCCAGTAGCTCTGTCCGGCCTCCTTCAGCCAGTCCACAAATTCATAAGCACTTTTCGAAAAACATCCGATGCCGTATTTGGACGGCAGACTGCTGAGCGGCAGTAAAATTCCTGCTGATCTGTTCATATGTTCAATACTCCCTTATTGTTTTATCATAACACCAAAATGATCGGATACCACCGGATACAGCGTTCCGTTGCAGATCACTCTGCTGGAACGGATCCGGACCGGATTCCGGCTGAAAATATAATCCAGACGGCAGCTCTCCCCCTCTGTCATCTTATCTCTCCAGCCATCGATCACATGATCCACGGTCGCGCCGTCATCCTTCTTTTCTGCCAGTAAATAGCTGTCCAGCCATCCGGTCTTTCTGATGCAGTCATATCCCTCACCGGACACCGCGGACGGGCTGTTAAAATCTCCCAGAAGCCAGACATTTTTCCCGCATTCCAGCCTGCCCTTTTCCATCAGGCAGCGGTTTAGCTGTTCCCACTGTCCTGTGAACGGATCTTCTTCATCATCCCACCATCCCATATGAACGGTGTAAAACCAGATATCCGGATCTGCCTCCGTAGAGATGCCAAGCGTCTTTCTGGTCTTCCAGTAATGATAGTCAGAGGAACGGCTGATCTGAAGCTGGTCCGTATCCGCGATGGGCGATAAGCTGAAGACAGCCATGCCTTCATCGTAACGGTCATAGCCCAGCTTTGCCGAGATCCAGGTCCAGGAATAGGAAAGCCCGGAATCCTTTAAAAGCTCTGCAAGCCTTCCCGCATGATTTCCTCTCCGCACAGGAAGCAAAAAGCCACGACAGCGCACAAATCCCGGCAGCTCCTCATCCGGCCAGATTTCCTCACAAGCCAGCTGATTTACCTCCTGCAGGGCCAGAATATCCGGTTTTTCTTTCCGGACCATCTCTGCAAATGCATGCAGTTTTTCCTCGTAATGTTCCTCAATGAGACTATGTGTATTCAATGTGATCAGTTTCATGTTCTGTCCCCTTTTTTCTGCCGCACAGGATTTCCATGGATCGTCTGCAGCTGTTTTATTACAGGATATCGTTGATATCGGATTTCAGTACATCAGCCTTCGGTCCGTAAACAGCCTGGATTCCCTGATCTTTTTTGATCAGTCCCAGCGCCCCTTCTGACTTCCACTCCGGAAGCTCTGCCACTTTGGAAATATCTTTAACCGTAACGCGAAGGCGTGTCATGCAGGCATCTACCAGCACAATATTCTCTCTTCCCCCAAGCAGCGCGATGATGCGTTCTGCCTGGCTGTTTCCATTCCTGCCTGCTGCACTGTGGTCTGTCGTCTGTGCTCCATCCTCCGGCGCTGTCTCATCAGTATAATTGCCAAGACGTCCCGGAGTTGCAAAACGGAATTTTCCGATCATGGCATACGCAACCACATAGCCGATTATGAAAAATACCACCACGCAGATCACAAAGTTGATGAGATCGCCACCCAGACCTGCTTTTAAAGACATCGGAATACGGGTGATGAATTCCAGGTTTCCAAAGGAATGGAGACGCAGGTGGATCACACCGGCCATGGCAAAGGCACAGCCCTGCAGTACGGCGTAAACCACGTAGAGCGGCAGTGCGCAGAACATAAACATAAACTCCAGCGGTTCCGTTACACCAGTCAGGAACACGGCCAGAACAGTAGAAACAAACATGGAACGGTAATTCTGACGCTTGTCGGCATCAACACGACGGTACATGGCCAGAGCGATACCAAGCAGCAGTCCTGTAGCTCCGATCATCTGGCCTACCTTGAACCGGGCCGGTGTTACCGTGGTAAGAAGCTGCGTGTAGGCATCCATATCGCCCGCATTCTTAAAGTTGATCAGGTCTGTTGCCCATGCCAGCCACAGCGGATCCTGGCCAAATACCTGGATTCCTGCGTTCACACCGGTAGCAATGGTGTAGGTGCCGCCAAAGGAGGTATAGTTCATCGGAATGGTCAGCATATGATGCAGACCAAATGGCAGCAGCAGACGCTCCAGCGTTCCGTAGATGAATGGTGCCAGGATCGGAGATGTGGAGGAAGAATTCGCGATCCACACACCAAAGGCATTGATTCCGGACTGTACAACCGGCCATACCAGCGCCAGGATCAGGGAAATGATCACAGACCAGGCAATGCAGACCATCGGCACAAACCGTTTACCGTTAAAGAATGCCAGGGCATCCGGCAGCTTTCGGAAATTATAATAACGGTTATAGATCACACCTCCGGCAAAACCGGAAATGATTCCCACAAACACACCCATATTCAGAGCCGGAGCGCCAAGCACAGAGGTAAAATATCCATTTACCAGGATTTCCTGACCAAACAATGTGTGGGTCACGGCCTCCGGATCACTGAGCATGGCTGAGGTCACCCCGAAAATGGAACCGGTGATCTGGTTGATCAGGATAAAGGTGATGATTGCCGCGAACGCGCCGCCTGCCCGTTCCTTGGCCCAGGAACCGCCAATTGCTACCGCAAACAGAATATGAAGATTATTGATCACGGCCCAGCCGATATTCTCCATCGTACTGCCAACCGTCATCAGCACAGACATATCTGCTCCCGCCATCTGAACCAGCTTTCCAAGGCTGATCATAAGACCCGCTGCCGGCATGACCGCAATGACCGTCATCAGCACCTTGCCAAGCTTCTGAAGAAAATCAAAGTTAAAATTCAGATGCGGCTTTTTGTCCGGTTTCCCATCAGCGCCCACCGCTGCTTTTTCTGTGTTGTCTGCGGTCGCCTCTGTGACCTCTGACAGCTCCATCAGTACCGTTTTACCGGCCTGAACCGGACCTGCTGCAGCGTTTAACTGCTGCCCCTGAAAACCGCCGCATACCAGAACCGGTGTGATCGGATTGATCCCGCGTTCCTTTAAATAAGCCATATCCACCTCGGCCAGAAGGTCCCCGGCCTTGACCTTGTCACCTGGCTTTACAAAAACCTGAAAGCATTCCCCATTTAAATGTACCGTCTCCAGACCCACATGGATCAAAAGCTCCAGGCCTTCTGCCGTACGCAGGCCATACGCATGCTTTGTGTCCGCCACGGAAATGATCTCGCCGTCCACCGGACTGAGCAGTTTTCCCTCGGACGGGATCACTGCCATGCCATCCCCAACAATTTTCTGGGAAAATACCGGATCCGGAACCTCGCCAAGTCCCACAGCCTCTCCTGTCATCGGAGAAAGAATCTTGCTGCACTTCATAAAAATATCCCCCTCATGTTTTTTTCTGACCGGTCCTGCGCTCTGTGCTGTCCTGTTTGCAAGATTGTTTGCGCAACTAATGCAACCGTTTGCATTAACTATAATTGTTTTGCACAATGATTGCAATCTATTTTTTGTTTTTAGCGTGCTTTCTCCACTTTTCACAACTTTTCAGCGCCGTTTTTGTGCGTATTGTCCATGCATCCTAAAGCAAAATTCTATGCAATTTTTGCATGAATTTGCGCACTGACATTGACTTTTTTTCCGCAATCCCGTAAAATTAAGAAAAAACAGACGAACCATCCGGTTCCATATTTTATAAAAGTAGAAAGGAAGCTGGAATCATGTCCGTGACAATCAAGGATGTAGCCGCACTGGCTGGTGTATCTGCCTCTACGGTTTCCCGCACCTGTAAAAACAGTCCTTCCATCAGCGAAGAAACAAAACGCAAAGTAAGAAATGCCATGAAGGAGCTAGGCTATGAACCAAATTTCCAGGCCAGCAATCTGGCCTCCCGAAACACACGCACCATCGGCATTATCCTTCCGGTATCTGCCCGTGAGGTCTATGAAAACTCCTTTTATCTGGAAGCGATCCGCGGCATCAGCCAGGTCTGCAACCAGCAGCATTATATCAGCACCATCGTAACCGGTCAGGATGAGGATGAAGTGTTGGATGCTGTCCGGTCCATGTCCCGCATCGGGCAGGCAGACGGCTTTATCCTGCTCTATTCCAGGCAGAATGATCCCGTGATCGAATATCTGCACCGGGAAAAACGCCCCTATGTTCTGATCGGGAAAGCCTGTCAGTACGCCAACCAGACCATTTACATTGATAATGATAATCTGCTGGCAGGAGATGAGGCGACCGAATACCTGTATCAGCTCGGACACCGGAAAATCGCCTACCTTGGCGTAGATAACAGTCTCGTTTTTTCGGCCGACCGCCGAAACGGCTACCAGCTGGCACTGACCCGCCATGGCATTGTGCCAAAACCGGAATACTGCGTAGAGCTCCCCTCCATTACTGCCGGGGAAGACACACCGGTACATGCGCTGCTCCGGTCTGCCAGCCGGCCGACTGCCATTGTTGTCAGCGATGATATCCTTGCACTGACCCTGGAACGCATCTGCACGGAAACCGGACTTTCGATCCCGGCTGATCTTTCCATTCTTTCTTTTAATAATTCACTGTTTGCGCGTCTCACCTCCCCCCAGCTGACTTCCATTGACATCAACTCCTGCCAGCTTGGCATGGAAGCCGCCGCACAGATGATCAGCCATATTGAAAATCCGGGGCTTCCTGCCACCAAGATCCTGGTACCACATCAGCTGATCGAACGGGACAGCTGCGCGCGTCCTGCATCACATGAGTAAACATAAGGGGATTTACCAATGAGTATGAATCGAAGAAGTGACATTGATATTGCCAAGGGCTTCGCCCTGTTTCTGGTGGTGCTGGGCCACGTTGTGACCATGCACCACACCATATTCCGGTGGATTTACGCATTCCACATGCCAGCCTTTTTCTTTCTCTCCGGCATGACCTTCCGTCCGGAAAAATATCCATCCTGTCTGGATTACATAAAAAAGAGAGGGCGGACGCTCATCTTTCCCTATTTTGCGATCACCCTGACTGCGTTGGCTGTCTGCACCATCCGGCCCTATTATCATCAGGCTATCAGCGAATACGGATGGAAGCACATTCTGAAATGGATTTTCTATTATGGGCAGCCCCAACAGATCTACACCGGCCAGCTGTGGTTTTTGCCGGCACTGTTTTTCGCGGGTCTTTATGCACTGGTCTGGCTGCGTATTTTTGATCAGAAACATATCGTCACCCGCTGTTATGCCCTGACTGCCTTGATGCTGGCCGGAACCTGCATCCGCCTTGCAGATCCTCTGATCCCGGTCATGGAACGGCTTCCATGGAAACTGGATTCTGCCCTTTGTGCAGCTGTATTTCTGATTGCCGGATACTATACAAACCGGACAAAACTTCTGGAAAAGATGATGCCATACACCGGATTTCTGATCCCGTTTTTCGTGGTCTTAAGCTTCTTTTTCGGCCCGAAGCTCAGCGAATATGTAAACTTATGCGACTGTCGTTACACCGCACCGCCTTACTATTTTGGTGCTGCCTTTTCCGGTATTTTCGCGCTGCTTCTTACTGCAAAGCTGGCTTCACTTCCGGCTATATCAAACAGTGCATTTTCCCGTTTCTGGCAGTTTTGCGGCCGCCGCTCCATGCTTCTTTTTTCCATTCAAAGCTTTGCCCTGTACTTCTTTGTAGAGCTCATTCTCCGCACCACCGGCGTGGAATTAAAACCAATGGAATGGATGCCGACCCGGCTTTCCACCTTCGCCCTGACTGCAGCCACATTCGGTCTGATCTGCCTGATCGGCTGGCCCTGGGACTGCTATAAGCGCAAAAGGGCAGGCACCTGATTTTTCCAGGTACCTGCCCTTGTTTTTCTGTCACATACTCTATACCGTAATACTTTTCAGTGATTTTTTCAGCTGTGTGATTTCTTTTTCCAGAGCAGCTTTTTTCTTTTGATCTGCCTCAAATTCTGCCATCTCTCCGGTCTGTCTCCTCACCTGCAAAGCTCAGAAAGCCCTGGGTAAATACCGACGGATATTTGAATTTCTTATCCGCTTTTTCAAAATGCACCAGCAGGGTTCCGTTATCATTTGACTGGACTACACCGACACCATAAGTCTTATGGCGTACCTGCTTTCCCACAACATCCGGCAGACTGACCGGCTTGTCCTGCAATTCTTTCAGGCGTTTCTCCTTTAATGCGATCTCCTGGGCCAGCTTCTCC
>ERZ838839.2710-NODE-2710-length-12761-cov-2.655832_pt1 | contig 12761 bp, 12 predicted proteins | sample MGYA00519909_ERZ838839 | MGnify/ENA primary metagenome ERZ838839 (study PRJEB31850, sample SAMEA3708843) | human gut metagenome | biome: human gut; feature: human-associated habitat; material: faeces | place: China | collected 2014 ... | reverse complement strand
TCATGATAAGAGCGATTTATCCGGGAAGCTTTGACCCGGTAACTTTCGGACATCTGGATATTATTACCCGGAGCAGTAAAATTGTAGACGAACTTATAATCGGAGTATTGATGAATAAAGCAAAAACCCCGTTGTTTTCTGTAGAAGAACGTGTTAAAATGTTAAAGGAAGTGACAAAAGATCTCGGCAACGTGAAAGTAGTGCCTTTCGACGGGCTGCTTGTAGAATTTGCAAGACAGCAAAAGGCACGTCTTGTGATTCGCGGACTGCGTGCGATCACAGATTTTGAATATGAGATCCAGATGTCACAGACGAATCATAAGCTTGAACCGGAAGTAGAAACCATGTTCCTTACAACCAATCTCAAGTATTCTTACCTTAGCTCTACAATCGTAAGAGAAGTCGCAGCTTTCGGAGGGGATATTTCCCAGTTCGTGCCGGAGACTGTCGCCAAAAGTATAAAAGAAAAGATGTCACAGTAGGTCTGTGACAAGAAGGAGAGTGCAAAATTATGAGCAGCCGTATTGAGCAGATTATTGAAGAAATTGAAGAGTACATTGACAGCTGTAAGTTTCAGCCATTATCAACTACAAAGATTATCGTGAATAAAGACCAGATCGATGAACTTCTCCGTGAACTTCGTATGAAGACCCCTGATGAGATCAAGCGTTATCAGAAGATCATTGCGAACAAGGATGCGATCCTTGCGGATGCACAACAGAAAGCAGAAAGCATGATTGAAGAAGCACATGCACAGACAAGTGAACTGGTAAGCGAGCATGAGATCATGCAGCAGGCATACGCACAGGCAAACGAGATCGTTATGGCAGCAACAGACCAGGCACAGCAGATTCTGGATAATGCGACTAATGATGCCAACGATATCCGTATCGGGGCAGTGCAGTATACAGATGATCTTCTTGCCAATGCTGAAAGCATCATCGGTCATACACTGAACAGTTACACAAGCAAGTATGACAGTCTGGTAACATCCCTTCAGGAATGTTATGATGTTGTCCGTAACAACCGTGCAGAACTGGAAGTTCCGGATAAGTCCTCACGCGGACTGGAAGCAGAATTCGGCGGAGAAGCCGGACAGACGGACCAGGGACAGAGAGAATAAGTTCTTTATCCGAACAATTTCATATAGCAAAAAGCGAACAGGCTGGTTACCATTGCGGTAATCAGCTTTTCTGCTATATAGCGAGGAAAAGACCAGTTCTGGGATCGGATCATGCATTTTGTCTGGAAAAGCGCGCAGACTCCTCCAAAAGAACAGTGCGCCATAACGAGAAGAAACCGCTGTTCAGAAGTAAGGTCCAGCTGACAGAGCATGCGGATTCCCCCGGTCAGTTCCACTCCGGGAAGAAGCAACAATTTCCAGAAGAAATTCTGAAAGGAAAGTTTTGCCATAAAAGAAATGAGCACTGAAAAAACGATCATATATCCGCCGATTTTCGTGATGGAATCACATGCTGACAGAATACTTTCGTCAAGAGCCTCGGAAAAAGGAAGAAATTGTCTGGGATCAGCCTGTTCTTCTACGACCGCAAAAGGATTCCGCGGCAGATACCATCTGCGGAACAAAAAGGAGCAGCACAGTGCGGCAAGGATAGGAAAAAGCAGACAGATCTGCGCCATTTCAGGCTGCTTGAGGCTCTGTACTGCCACATACCCGGTTAGAAACGCAGGACTGACATTGTTACAGAAGGAAAGCAGGTATTCTCCTTCGGCAGAAGAAATTTTCCCTTTATCAGTCAGGTCAGAGCAGGATTTTGCCCCTACTGGAAAGCCACAGAGAAATCCACAGACCACCGAAAAAGAAGCATTTTCAGAAATGCCAAGAAAAGGCTTCAGAATCGGAGAAAGGGTATGGTTGATCAGGGAAATGCTCTCTGTGCGGATCATAAGACCGGTTATAAGAAGAAAAGGAAAGAGCACCGGAAGCACCTGCCTATACCAGAGCAGCAGTCCGTTTGCGGCACCTGTGGCAACGGTTTCCGGGGAAAAAAGCATCAGAAGGAAAAGTCCGATCAGAAAAAACACAGACAGTTTTTTTGTTTTCATCGTGTATACCTGCCGTATTCTTTTGCAATAGTTTATGAAAAAATGCAGACAGATATACCGGGGCACATGTGCATAGAAGAGATTCAGTGTGAATAGAATAAAAGAAAAATGGAGAAATCTTGAAAAAAAGACTGGAACGCAGATCGCTTCTGCTCCTTTTTTTATTGCTGATTTTTTGCGTGGCAGCAAGTATACAGATCAACGAGAAAGCTAAAAAAAACCGATTGAACCTAAAAACAGGAAGCACAGAAGAATTCAGAAAGCTTGGGATGGAGGAGGCGTTTTTCCAGGTTCTTGTGAAGACAGATCATGAAAAAAGAGGAAGACTTTATGCCATTTATTTTCTGGAAAACAGCCTGTTTCCACAGGATAATGAAAAAGAGCTGTTTGAAAAATGGTCGGAAAAAGAAGAGTGGAAATCTTTTGAAAAGATCTGTACAGCTCTTTGGAATGATATCCGCTATTTTCCTGTTCCGGAATCACCGAAACATCCACAGTATCAGGTATCTTTTGTGGACAGCTGGATGGGAGAGCGCACCTACGGAGGAAAAAGGGGACATGAAGGCTGTGATCTGATGGCATCGAAAGATATCCCCGGTCTCTATCCGGTTGTGAGTATGACAGATGGGGTAGTATCGGCAAGAGGCTGGCTGGAAAAGGGAGGATACAGGATCGGGATTACCGCACCGTCCGGTGCATATTTCTATTATGCACATCTGGACTCTTATGGAAGTTATCAGGAGGGGGACGAGGTGAAGGCAGGGGATATCATTGGATTTATGGGAAATACCGGATATGGTCCGGAGGGGACGAAAGGGATGTTTGCCACGCATCTGCATCTGGGGATTTATCTCTATCCGGACGGCAAAGAAACCAGTTACAATCCCTATTGGATTTTAAGACTTGCCAGGGAGAAAAAACTTTCCTGTTCTTTCTAACTATGCTATACTTAAATGATATGGAGGACGAAAGAATGATAAATTTACCAAATGAATTTGAAGAGAAGATGAAGGCACTCCTCGGAGATGAATTTGAGGATTATATAAAATGTTATGACGAGCCGAGATATTACGGACTTCGTGTGAATACGGAGAAGATTTCTGTGGAGGATTTTGTGAAAATCTGTCCGTTTGAGATCACACCGATCCCGTGGATCGACAACGGTTTTTACTATGATGGAGAAAAGATATCTCCTGCGAAGCATCCGTATTATTTTGCAGGACTTTATTACCTGCAGGAGCCGAGTGCCATGACACCGGCGAACCGTCTTCCGGTAGAACCGGGGGACCGGGTACTGGATGTCTGTGCCGCACCCGGTGGAAAGGCAACCGAGCTTGGAGCGAAGCTTCAGAACGAAGGTGTTCTGGTCGCAAATGATATCAGCAGCTCCAGAGCAAGAGGACTCTTAAAGAATCTGGAAGTTTTCGGAATCGGCAATATGCTGGTCATGAGTGAAGAACCTGGACGACTGGAACGCTATTTCAGCGGTTATTTTGACAAGATCCTGATCGATGCGCCGTGTTCGGGGGAAGGGATGTTCCGTAAAGATAAGAAGATGGTACGCGCCTGGGAAGAACATGGACCGGAATTTTTCTCGAAGCTGCAGAGAAGCATTATCACCCAGGCGGCAAGAATGTTAAAGCCGGGTGGCATGATGCTGTATTCAACTTGTACGTTTGATCCACTGGAGAATGAGGGGACGATCGAATATCTGCTCGGTGAATATCCGGAATTCGAGATTCAGGAAATCGCAGGATATGAAGGATTTGCACCGGGCAGGCCGGAAGTAACCAAGTCAAAGGATCCGGATTTTGCTAAGACTGTCCGTATTTTTCCACATCATATGAAAGGGGAGGGACATTACCTCGCACTGCTGAAAAAGAGTGAGGATGCAATCTGCCCGTCTTCTCCGGTCGCAGAACAGAAAGTGAAGAAGATCCCGGCAGAGCTGGAGGAATTCTTCCGTGATGTAAAGTGGGATCTGAAGCCGTGGAGACTGGATATCCATGGAGAGCGCGTGTACTATATGCCGGAGAATCTTCCGGAACTGAAAGGCGCAAGATTTTTAAGAAGCGGACTGCTCCTTGGCGAACTGAAGAAAAAGCGTTTTGAACCGAGCCAGGCACTGGCGATGAACCTGAAAATGGAAGAGTACGCGCATACTTTGAACTTGTCTTCTGATGATAACCGACTGATGCGTTATCTGAAAGGTGAGACAATCGATGTGGAGGATCTGATTCCGGCTAAGGCAAAAGGCTGGCATCTGGTCTGTACAGACGGTTTCCCGCTTGGATGGGGAAAAGTCACGAACGGAACTTTGAAGAACAAATATCTGCCTGGATGGAGGAATCAGTCTGCATGATGCGCATAGACAAATATCTTGCCGAGATGGGGCAGGGAACCAGAAGTGAAATCAAAAAACTGATCCGCAGCGGACGTGTTATGGTTGATGGAGAGACGGTGAAAAAACCGGAACTTAAAATCGATGAGACCACACAGAAAGTAAGTCTTGACGGAAAACAGATTGGATACGCTAAAAAAGAGTATTATATGCTCCATAAACCGGCAGGTGTTATTTCCGCAACAAAAGATGACCGGGACAAGACAGTTCTGGATCTGATCACAGATAAAAAAAGAAATGATCTGTTCCCGGTAGGACGTCTGGATAAGGACACGGAAGGACTTCTTCTGATCACCAATGACGGAGAACTGGCACACCGTCTGCTTTCCCCCAAAAAGCATGTGGATAAGGTGTATTATGCGAAAGTACAGGGAAAGGTAGATGAATCTGATGTGAAAGCATTTGCAGATGGAGTGGATATCGGAGACGATACGCCGGTTAAAAGCGCAGATCTTCGAATCCTGAAAAGTGGGGAAGAGTCGGAAATCGAGCTTACGATCACTGAAGGACGTTTCCATCAGGTGAAGCGGATGTTTCATGCAGTCGGCAAAGAGGTAATCTATCTGAAGCGGCTTTCTATGGGAAGCCTTGCTCTGGATAAGACACTTACAAAGGGAGAATACCGGTCACTGACCGAAGAGGAGATAAAAAAATTATGTTAGAGCATACTAAAGCTGTCATTTTTGATCTGGATGGGACTCTGGTAGATTCCATGTGGGTGTGGACAGCGATAGATGAAGATTATATCAGAAAATATCATCTGAATCCGCCGGAAAATTTTCATGAGTCAATGGAAGGGATGAGCTATACCGAGACAGCGCAGTACTTTTTGAAGATTTTTCCGGAGCTTCCGCATACTGTGGAGGAGATCAAAAAAGAATGGTATGATATGTCTGTGGATAAATATACAAAAGAGGTCACACTAAAGCCAGGGGTAAAGGAATTTCTGGAGATGCTGAAAGAGAAAGGGATCCGGACAGGAATCGCAACCAGCAATGACCGGAAACTGGTGGAAGAATTTTTAAAGGCAAGGCAGATCACCCATCTTTTCGATACGATCTGTACAAGCTGCGAAGTGAATAAAGGGAAACCGGCACCGGATGTTTATCTGAAGGCGGCTGGGCAGCTGGGTGCAGAGCCTTCTGCCTGCCTGGTATTTGAAGATGTTCCGATGGGAATCCTCGCCGGGAAAAATGCAGGAATGCGTGTGTGCGCGGTGGACGACTGGTTTTCACGCCCACAGGATGCGAAAAAGCGGGAACTTGCCGACTATTTTATTCACAGCTATGAAGACATTACCAATCAGACATACGAGGTATTATAATGAATCATGGATTTTTACCGATCAGCAGGAAAGAGATGGAAGAACGGGGGTGGAATCAGGTAGACTTTGTCTATGTAAGCGGAGATGCCTATGTAGACCACCCGTCTTTTGGACATGCGATCATTACCCGCCTTTTAGAGGCACATGGCTTCCGCGTGGGGATCATTGCACAGCCTGACTGGAAGGATAAAGAAAGTATTACAGAATTTGGAGAGCCGCGGCTTGGATTTATGGTGTCGGCGGGAAATATGGATTCCATGGTCAACCATTATTCTGTATCAAAGAAAAGACGGCAGCAGGATTCTTATACACCGGGCGGAGTGATGGGAAAGAGACCGGATTATGCAGCAGTTGTGTACGGCAATCTGATCCGTCAGACATATAAGAAGACACCAATCATTCTGGGTGGTATCGAGGCGAGTCTTAGAAGACTTGCACATTATGATTACTGGTCCAATCAGCTTAAGCGTTCCATTCTTCTGGATTCGGGTGCAGACCTGGTTTCCTATGGAATGGGCGAACGCTCGATCATTGAGATTGCAGAGGCACTGGATGCCGGACTGGATATCAAGGACATTACCTATATCGATGGAACAGTCTGCAAGGTCAAGAATCTGGACAGTGTGTATGATGCAGAGATTCTGGAACCGTATGAAGAGATGAAAAAAGATAAGCTTCTGTACGCCAAAAGCTTTTACAGACAGTACTGCAACACAGATCCATTTTCCGGAAAGCGGCTGGTTGAGCCCTATTCAGATCATCTGTATGTGGTACAGAACCCTCCGGCAAAACCGCTGACCCAGCAGGAGATGGATGATGTCTACGCACTTCCTTACATGCGGACCTACCATCCATCTTATGAGACGGCAGGTGGAGTTCCGGCAATCCGGGAGATCAAATTCAGTCTGATCAGCAACAGGGGATGTTTTGGAGGCTGCAGTTTTTGTGCACTGACATTCCATCAGGGAAGGATCATTCAGACACGAAGTAAGGAATCACTGATCGCTGAAGCAAAGACATTTCCGGAGGATCCGGAATTCAAAGGATATATTCATGATGTAGGCGGACCGACCGCGAACTTCCGTGCACCGGCATGTAAGAAACAGTTAAAATACGGGGCATGTACGAACAAACAGTGTCTTTTTCCAAAGCCGTGTAAAAATCTGATCGCAGATCATAAAGAATACTTAAGCATTCTCAGGGATCTCAGAAAGATACCTGGAGTCAAAAAAGTATTTATCCGTTCCGGTATCCGGTTTGACTATCTGCTGGCAGATCCGGATGACACGTTTTTCAAAGAACTGTGTCAGTATCATGTCAGCGGTCAGCTGAAAGTTGCACCGGAGCATGTAGCAGACCCGGTTCTTCAGATGATGGGCAAGCCGGAAAATGCGGTTTATGAACGTTTTACCCACAAATACGAAGAGATCAATAAAAGGCTAGGACTTAAACAGTACCTGGTTCCGTATCTGATGTCGTCCCATCCGGGTTCTACTATGAAAGAAGCGGTAAAGCTTGCCGAATACCTGCGGGATCTCGGTTATATGCCGGAGCAGGTACAGGATTTCTACCCGACACCGTCTACGATTTCCACTTGTATGTATTATACCGGTGTAGATCCGCGGACGATGAAGCCGGTGTATGTGCCGAAGAATCCGCATGAAAAAGCGATGCAGAGAGCACTGATCCAGTACCGGAACCCGAAGAATTATGATCTGGTCATGGAGGCACTGCGAATTGCGGACCGTATGGATCTGGTAGGATTCGATGAAAAATGTCTGATCCGTCCGAGAAAGCTTCATTCGGAAAAAATGCAGGAGAAGAATGGATACAGCGGAAGAAACCATGGCGGAACTCATGGCGGTACGGACCGAAAGAGCAAAAACCCGAATGGAAATAACAAAAATCCAGGAAAGCCAAACGGAAATTATAAAAATTCAAATGCAGGGCATAAGAATACAAAGCTTGCATCTACAGGAAACGGCAGAGGTGAGTCCTCGTCAAGACCGCAAAAAAAGAAATCCATCCGTAATGTACACAAACGGAAGTAGTCACAGGAGAAAGGAGAACCGCTTATGAAGATTGCGATTGTTACCGGGGCATCCTCCGGCATGGGAAAAGAATTTGTCAGACAGATTGAACGTTTTTACAGGGAACTGGACGAAATCTGGGTGATTGCCCGCAGTGAAAAGAAACTGGAAGAGATCAAGAAAAGCCACAAGACCTATATCCGGATCTTTGCAGGGGACATGGAAGAGGATCTGGTATACAAGCAGGTGAAAAACCGGCTGGAAAATCAGAATCCTGATATCCGTATGCTGGTCAATGCAGCCGGATTCGGAAAGACCGGGACAGTAGAGGAAATTGCAAAGGAAGACAAGAAACTTCAACTCCGTATGATCGACCTGAACTGCCGGGGATTGACCGAGATGACTTGTACCTGTCTGCCCTGGATGCATAAAGGAACCAGGATCATCAACCTGGCAAGCGCAGCAGCTTTTTGCCCGCAGGCAAAATTCGCAGTTTATGCAGCGACAAAGTCGTATGTACTGAGCTTTTCAAGAAGCCTTGCAGCTGAACTTAAGGAAAAAGGAATCTTCGTCACAGCGGTCTGCCCGGGACCTGTGGACACCCCGTTTTTTGAAGTGTCAGGGAAGTTGCCCGGTGGCATGAAAGAGGCTGTGATGGCAGATCCGGTACAGGTTGTAAAGCAGGCGCTCATTGATGCCAAATACAAAAAAGAGGTTTCTGTATATGGCACGGCAATGAAAGGGGCAGAAGCTGCTGCCAAAGTACTTCCGCATGGAATGATCTTAAAAGCCATGTCAATGATAGAGAAAATAACGAAGGAGTAAGCGAAAGACAAGATGAAGATACAAAAAGGAGATGCAGGTTATCTGCGCAGAAGAAAACGATTATTGATACTAGAAGCTGTTGTCTCTTTTGGACTGGTTGCCGCACTGATGATCGTCGGTTATGTAACAACAAAGACAAAGCTCAATCTGCTCACTGTAGTAGCGGTACTCGGATGTCTTCCGGCAAGCCGGATCCTGGTCAATCTGATCATGGTCATGCCGCATGATTCCATCGATGAGGCAACTGAGCTTGAAATCTCGGCTGTCACCGAAGAACTTACCGTTGCATACGATCTTGTGATCACCAGTGAGAAAAAGGCAATGCCGGTAGCAGCTGTTGCAATTTACAACAATACGATCTGTGGCTATGTGCCGGTGAAAAAAGTGGATGTCGACTATGCCGCAAAGCATATCAAATCCATTATGAAGCAGAACCAGTTCGACAAGGTGGTGGTCAAGCTTTTCCATGATTACAAAGCATTTCTGACCCGCGCCGAGGGAATGAACAACATTGCTTCTGTAGAACAGCAGGATACAAGAAAACACGAAGAGATGATCAAAGGACTCCTTCTGGACATTTCACTGTAAAAGGCAGGAGGAATTAAAAGCATGCAGAAAATAACCGTTTCGGCAAATGAAGCAGGACAGCGTCTGGACAAGCTTCTTGGAAAATATTTAAGTAATGCGCCGATGAGCTTTGTTTACAAGATGCTGCGGAAAAAGAACATCAAGTTAAACGGGAAAAAAGCGCAGGGAAATGAAAAACTGACAAAAGGAGACCAGGTTGAAGTATTTCTCTCAGATGATACCTGGCAGAAATTCGCAGGAGCACCGGGAGCAGAAAAGCAGCTTCCGGCAGATCTTGCACGGGCAATGAAAAGCAGCATCCGGCTGTCGGTAATCTATGAGGATCCGGACATTCTGATCCTGAACAAACCATCAGGCATGCTTTCTCAGAAAGCAGCACCGTCTGACCTTTCCCTGAATGAATATATGATCGCTTATCTGCTGAAAAAAGGCGATCTGAAACCAGCTGAGCTTGCTACTTTCCGCCCATCTGTCTGTAACCGTCTGGACCGGAATACCAGTGGTCTTGTAACCGCAGGGAAAAGCCTTGCGGGATTACAGCAGCTCAGCGAGATTTTAAGAGACAGGACCGTGAAAAAATATTATATCACGATCGTGGATGGGGTGATAAAAGACCGTCAGAAGATCGAAGGATATCTTCTGAAAAATGAGATGACCAATCAGGTGAAAATTCTGAAAGAAGCAAAAGGCGAGGCAAAGCCGATAGCCACAGAGTATATTCCGCTTGCGGATAATGGTCAGCAGACGATTCTGAAGGTGCATCTGATTACGGGACGGACCCATCAGATCCGTGCACATCTGTCTTCGACCGGTCATCCGATCATCGGGGATAGCAAGTATGGTAATCCAAAGGTCAATTCTATTTTCAGGAAAAAATATGCGTTAAAATATCAACTTTTACATGCATGGAAAATGCAGTTCCCGAAAAGAGAGGATGCGCTTGCAAAGGTATCGGAAAAGGAGCTTACCGCGCCTCTTCCGGAAGGATTTACAACCATCATAAAAGGAGAAGGATTAGAATGGGAACCTGGAATTCAAGAGGGCTAAGAGGTTCAACCCTGGAGGATTTTATTAACCGGACGAATGAACGCTATCAGCAGCAGGGACTGGCGCTCATTCAGAAAATCCCGACACCGATCACTCCGGTACGAATGGACAAAGATCACCGCCAGATCACGCTGGCCTATTTTGACCAGCGCAGTACGGTCGATTATATTGGAGCAGTACAGGGAATTCCCGTATGTTTTGACGCAAAAGAGTGCAGTATGGATACCTTTCCACTACACAATATCCATGAACACCAGATGAACTTTATGCGGGATTTTGAAAAACAGGATGGAATTTCCTTTTTTCTTATCTATTACAGTACAAAAAACCTGCTTTATTACATGCGTTTTGAAGAAATAGAAGTGTTTTGGGAGCGGATGAAGCAGGGCGGACGGAAAAGCGTACGCTTTGAAGAACTGGATGAGGAATATTTTATGCAGCTAAGGCAGGGCGTATTCGTTCCGTATCTGGAGATGCTCCAGAAGGATCTGGATCACCGGGAAGAAAGATAAGAAGCATGGAAAAGAGATTAGCAGGATAGAACTTCTGAGTATGCAGGCTTGACAAGCCGCGTCAAAGTTCGTATAATACAACAAGGTCACGTTTTAATATGGTAACATACTAAAGTGACAAATAAACAAAAAAGAGGAGTTACAATCTATGGAGCAGTTATTACATACACCCGAAGGGGTCCGAGACATTTATCACGAAGAATGCGCCAAAAAGCTGGCACTTCAGAACCGACTTCATAAGACTCTGCATTTGTACGGATATCATGATATCCAGACTCCTATGTATGAATATTTTGATGTATTCAGAAAAGAGATCGGAACCATTCCTTCAAGGGAATTATATAAATTTTTTGACAGAGACGGCAACACACTGGTGTTAAGACCAGATATCACTCCGCAGATCGCACGTGCGACGGCAACTTTATTTAAGGATGATGAGCTCCCGGCAAGGCTTTGCTATGTGGGGAATACATTTATCAATCATTCCAGTTATCAGGGACGATTAAAGGAAAGTACCCAGATGGGCGCGGAGATGATCGGACTGGATGCGGCGGGTGCTGATGCGGAGATGCTGGCACTTGTCATTGACTGTCTGAAGAATGCCGGACTGGAAGAATTTCAGATCAGTATAGGAAATGTAGACTTTTTCCAGAGTCTGATCGAGGAATCCGAGATTGATGATGAGACAGAAGAACGTTTGCGTGAGCTGATTAACAACCGGAACTTTTTTGGTGTAGACGAACTTTTAGAAGAGGCTGATGCAAAACCGGTGTCAAGAAAAGCATTTTCTGCACTTTCAGAGATGGTCGGTGGTGTGGAGATCCTGGAGGAGGCGAAAAAGGTAGCGCCAAGCAAAAAAGCGATGAAAGCAATCCGGCGTCTCGAAAAAATCTACGCGATCTTATCTGTCTACAAAATGGAACAGTACATTACGTTTGATCTGAGCATGAGCGGAATTTACGGATATTATACCGGTATTATCTTCCGGGGATACACTTTTGGGACCGGGGATGCCATTGTAAAAGGCGGACGTTATGACCACCTGGTTGAAAAGTTTGGAAAAGAAGAGCCGGCGATCGGTTTTGCGATCGTAGTAGATGAACTGATGAGCGCACTTTCCCGCCAGAAGATCCAGATCTCAAGTGGCGAGAAGAGTTCCCTGATCTTATATGATAAAGAACGGTTGAAGGATGCAATCCAGCTTGCCATGGAATTCAGAGGGAAGGACAAGAATACCCAGATCCTTCAGAAAGCATCGGATAAGTTGCTGGAATTCTATGTGGATTATGGAAAACGCAATCTTGCAGGAAGCATGCTGTATCTTCGCAGCAAAGGAGATGTGCAGATGGTGAACCTGATGACCGGCGAAGAGAAAATTGTAGGGTAGGGGTGAGACGATGAAAGACACAAGATATTTGACATTTGCGCTCTGTAAGGGGCGGCTCGCAAAACAGACACTGGAGCTTCTGGAAGAACTGGGGATCACCTGTGAGGAAATGAAAGATAAAGATTCCAGAAAGCTGATTTTTGTGAATGAAGAATTAAAACTCAAATTTTTCTTATCGAAGGGACCGGATGTACCGACCTATGTAGAATATGGTGCGGCGGACATCGGCGTGGTCGGAAAAGACACGATTCTGGAAGCGGGAAAGAAGGTACATGAGGTACTGGATCTTGGTTTTGGTAAATGCAGGATGTGCGTATGCGGACCGGCAGATGCAAAAAAATATCTGGAGAATCACGAACTGATCCGTGTGGCAACAAAATATCCGAATATTGCAAAGGATTATTTTTATAATACCAGACACCAGACGGTAGAGATTATCAAATTGAACGGTTCGATTGAACTTGCACCGATCGTTGGCCTTTCAGAGGTGATCGTGGATATCGTGGAAACCGGATCCACCCTGAAGGAGAACGGACTTGTAGTTCTCGATGAGGTTTGCCCGTTATCAGCACGTATGATC
>ERZ838839.2702-NODE-2702-length-12792-cov-7.411164_pt1 | contig 12792 bp, 11 predicted proteins | sample MGYA00519909_ERZ838839 | MGnify/ENA primary metagenome ERZ838839 (study PRJEB31850, sample SAMEA3708843) | human gut metagenome | biome: human gut; feature: human-associated habitat; material: faeces | place: China | collected 2014 ... | reverse complement strand
CACCAGAGGACAGGCAACGACCCGGTCGGATACAGCTGTATCCGTCTGCGGAGCAGGACTGCCCTGGTTCCCGTTTAACGGCATTCCGGAAACGGTCTGGACGGTCTGGGTCACGGCTCCATCGGCCGGCTGGCAGCCAGCCAGCGCCGGAACCGCCTGGATGACGGCCGGCTGCTCCTTTTTAATGACGATCTTCGTATCGCCCTGCTCGATCTTAAAGCCCGTCAGCCCATTGTCTGAAACGGCTTTGATCAGTTCGATGACATCCTTGATCTCCATGGCCTTCCCTCCTCTTTATTCTTCAAACTTCTTTACAAGCAGGCTGGCGTTGTGACCGCCAAAGCCCAGGGAATTGGAGATCGCACAATTCACGTCCATGGAAACGCCGCCGCCCATTACATAGTCCAGGTCACATTCCGGATCCGGAGTACGAAGGCCCGCTGTCTCATGGACAAAGCTGTCTTCAATGGATTTCACACAGGCGATGAACTCCACGCCTCCGGCCGCTCCCAGCAGATGGCCCACCATGGACTTGGTGGAGCTGATCTTTGTTTTGTATGCCTGATCTCCCAGGGCCAGCTTGATGGCCTTCGTCTCAAACAGGTCATTGTGGTGGGTGCCTGTGCCGTGGGCATTGACATAATCGATCTGCTCCGGCTTTACTCCGGCGTCCTTCATAACGTATTCCATGGCCTTTGCAGCCCCGCTGCCGTCCTCTGCCGGAGAGGTGATATGATAGGCGTCGCTGGTGGCCCCATAGCCCGCTAACTCCGCGTAGATCCTTGCGCCCCGGGCCTTTGCGTGCTCCAGGGATTCCAGTACCACGACGCCTGCGCCTTCGCCCATGACGAAGCCGCCTCGCTCTGCGTCAAAGGGAATGGAGGCCCGCAGAGGATCCTCCGCTGTGGAAAGAGCTGTCAGACTTGTGAAGCCGGCCACGCCCAGGGGAGTAATGGAGCTTTCCGTACCCCCGGCCACCATGACCTCTGCCTCTCCGTGCTGGATGGCCCGCATGGCCTCTCCGATGGAGTGGGTCCCGGTGGCGCAGGCCGTCACCACATTCAGGCTCTTGCCCTTTAAACCAAACTGGATGGACACGTTTCCAGCGGCCATGTTGCTGATCATTAACGGCACCAGAAGGGGATTGATCCGTCCCGGCCCTTTTTCCAGAAGCTTCTGATACTCCCGTTCAATGGCCTGGAGGCTGCCGATGCCGGAGCTGACGCAGACGCCCACCCGGTAGGGATCCTCTTTTTCCATATCAATGCCCGCATCCTCTAAGGCCTGCTTTGACGCGGCCACAGCCAGCTGGGAGAACCGCTCCATTCTTCTGGCAGCCTTGGGATCCATATACTGCTTCGGGTCGAAATCCTTCACCTCTGCCGCCAGCTTTACTTTATAATCTGCTGTATCAAAGCTGGTGATGGGCCCGATGCCCACCGTTCCCTGCTTTAAGCTGTTCCAGAACGTATCCACATCGTTTCCAACGGGGGTGATGGCGCCCATGCCAGTTACTACAACTCTGTTCATTCTCTTGCTCTCCTTTTTGTCAGACTGACTCCTACATGGCCATGCCGCCGTCCACCTGGAGGACCTGGCCGGTGATATATGCTGCCCCGTCGGATGCCAGGAAGGCCACTGCCTCCGCCACATCCAGCGTCTCCCCGAACCGTTTTAAGGGGATCTGGTCCCCCATGGCCTTTTTCACATCATCGGGCAGAACGTCTGTCATTTCTGTATGGATAAAACCGGGAGCCACTGCGTTGGACGTGATCCCGCGGCTTCCTAGCTCCCTGGCCACGGATTTTGTAAGGCCGATGAGCCCCGCCTTGCTGGCGGCGTAGTTGGCCTGACCGGCGTTGCCCCGCAGGGCCACCACGCTGGACAGGTTGATGATGCGGCCCTGCCGCTGGCGCACCATGCGGCGGGCGGCCTCCTTGCAGCAGAGGAACGCGCCCTTGAGGTTTGCGTTCAGCACGGCGTCAAAATCGGCCTCAGACATGCGCAGGAGCAGGCCGTCACGGGTGATGCCCGCGTTGTTCACCAGCACATCCACCCGGCCAAAGGCGTTGACCGCCGCGTCAAACAGCGTTTTGCAGCCCTCAGCGGTGGAAACATCGGCCTGTACGGCCACGGCGTCCACGCCCTCGGCGCGGCAGAGCGCTGCCGTCTGCTCCGCAGGCTCTGCGCCGTGGCAGTAGTTGACTACCACGTTGCAGCCCTGCTTTGCCAGTGCCACACACACCGCCCGGCCGATCCCCCGGCTGCCGCCGGTGACCACCGCCGCGCGGGTCACAGTCTCTTCGCTCATGCTTCGTCCCTCCATGCGGCCAGCGCGGCGTCCAGCTGCTCCGGTGTCTCCACCGATGCGCACGGCACGCCGGGCAGGGTCTTTTTCACAAAGCCGGACAGGGCACTGCCGGGGCCGACTTCCAGAATGTGGTCCACGCCCAGCGCGCCCAGGCGGCGGAGGGTGTCCTCCATATACACGCTGCTCTGCACCTGCTTCACCAGCAGGTCCGGGATGGTGTCCGCGTCGGCCTTTTCGCGGCCCAGACAGTTGAACAGCACCGGGATCTGCATCTCACGGAACCGCTCGGTCTTGAACCGTTCGGCGAGGGCATCTCCGGCGGGGGCCATCAGCCGGGTGTGGAAGGGGCCGCTCACCTTCAGCGGAAGGCAGCGGCGGGCACCGGCGGCTTTGGCCAGTTCGGCGGCCTTGTCCACAGCGGCTTTCTCGCCGCCGATGACCAGCTGGCCGGGGCAGTTGTAGTTGCAGATCTGCACACAGCCCAGCGCCGCAGCCTGTTCGCAGCAGGCGGAAAGCGCAGTGCGGTCCAGGCCCAGCACGGCGGTCATGCCGCAGTCGATGCCCTTGGCCGCATCGGCCATGGCTTTGCCCCGGTAGGCGGCCAGCTCAATGGCCTGCTTGGCGGTGAACACCCCGGCAGCTTCCAGCGCGGAGTATTCGCCCAGCGAAAGCCCGGCAGCGTAAGCGGGCTGCACGCCATGCTCGGCCAGCACGGCGGTGACGCCGCAGGCAAAGGCCACCATGCAGGGCTGGGTGTATTCGGTCTGGTTCAGAACGCCGTCCGGGTCCTCAAAGCAGACGCGGTGCAGGTCAAAATCCAGCGCCGCGCTGTCGAAGGCGGCCCGGAAGGCGGGGGAGCTTTCGTAAAATTCTTTGCCCATGCCGGGGTGCTGGGCACCCTGACCGGCATACAGAACAGCAAGTTTCATAGGTCATGCCTCCATTCGGCGGTCAATTCGTCCATCAGTTCCCGGACGGTGTACATCCGGTCCAGTCGGCCCACGTTGGCCCCGCAGAAGAACAGCCCCTCTTCCACATTGCCCTTCACCGCTTCGATGAGGGCGTGGGTGATGCAGTAGGGCACCTTTGCGGGGTCGCAGGTCTTTAAACAGCGGGCGCAGTGCCGGGGCGCAAAGCGTTTGCCCTTGGCCAGCGCCTGCACCAGCGGGGTGTTCAGCGCCCGGCCCGGCATGCCCACCGGGCTGTGGATGATGCGCACATCCTCCGGCTTTGCGGCCAGCAGCACGTCCTTGTAGGTCTGGCTGGCATCGCACTCGTAGGTGGGGATGAACCGGGTGGCCAGCTGCACCCCGGCGGCCCCCAGCTTTGTATAGTGGGCCATGTCGGCCCCGGTGTAGATGCCGCCCGCCACGAATACCGGGATGGCATGGCCGAACTGCGCCTCATAGGGCTGTACCTCGGCCAGCACTTCCGGCAGAATCTCGTCCAGAGACTGGCAGTGGTCTGCCAGCAGGTCGGCCTCGGCAAAGCCCAGATGCCCGCCTGCCTTGCAGCCCTCGATGACCACAAAGTCGGCGGTGCGGGCAAACTCCTTGGCCCAGCGGCGCAGGATGAGCTTAGCGGCCCGTGCGCTGGACACGATGGGCGCAATGGCCACCTCCTGCGTGCCCACAAGGCCGGGCAGCTCCAGCGGCAGGCCCGCGCCGGACACCACCGCGTCCACGCCCGCTTCTACCGCGGTGCGGATGGCAGCGGCATAGTCCTGGGTGGCCACCATCGCATTGATGGCCACCAGTCCCGCGCCCTTGGCAAGGGCTTTGGCTTTCTGGATCTCAGCGGTCAGGGCGCGGTGGTTGGCGCTTGCCGGGTCGCGGGCAAAATCCGGCTCCCGGTAGCCCGCATCGGCGGTGGAGATGCACCCCATGCCGCCGCAGGCCGCCACGGCCCCGGCCAGCCCGCCGAGGGACACGCCCACGCCCATGCCGCCCTGCAGGATGGGCACGGGCAGGGCCTTTCCGGCAAGGGTCAGCATAGCTCGTTCAGCGCGGCGATGCGCTGCCTCCCGCCTTCCCACAGGTCGTTCAAGATGTCGGCCACGGGGCGCACCTCGTGGAGCATCCCGGCCACCTGACCGGCCATCAGGCTGCCGGTGGTGGTGTCGCCCTCAAACACGGCCCGGCGCAGGCTGCCGAGGGTGTATTTTTCCAGTTCCATCTTGTCGGCCCCGGCCTTTTCCTGCCGGACGTACTCGCGGCTCATGCGGTTTTTCAGCACACGCACCGGTGCGCCGACGCTGCGGCCGGTGACGATGGTGTCACTGTCCTTGGCCTTGAGCAGGGCGGCTTTATAGTTCTCATGGATGGGGCACTCCTCGCTTGCCAGCAGGCAGGTGCCCACCTGTACGCCGCAGGCGCCCAGGGCCAGCGCAGCAGCCAGCTGGCGGCCGTCGGCGATGCCGCCCGCCGCAATGACGGGCACGCTCACCGCATCCACCACCTGCGGCACCAGCGCCATGGTGGTCATTTCGCCCACATGGCCGCCGCTCTCGGTGCCCTCGGCAATGACGGCGTCGATGCCCAGCGGCTCCAGATGCTTTGCCAGTACGGCGGCCGCCACCACGGGAATGACCTTGATGCCGGCGGCTTTCCACATGGGAACATACTTGCCGGGGTTGCCGGCGCCGGTGGTGACCACCTGCACGCCTTCTTCCACCACGATCTTGGCAAACTCGTCGGCCTGCGGGTGCATCAGCATGATGTTCACGCCGAAGGGCTTGGTCGTCAATTGCTTGCAGCGGCGGATGTTCTCGCGCAGGGTGTCGGCGTTCATGCCGCCCGCGCCGATGATACCCAGCGCTCCCGCGTTGGAGCAGGCGGCGGCAAACTCGCCGGTGGCGATGTTGGCCATGCCGCCCTGGATGATGGGATATCTGGTCCCTAAAATTTCATTTAAAAGTTTCATAAAGTTTTCCTGCGAAAGGCTTCCCCCTCGGGGGAAGCCTTTATTTCTTATACTCCACGATCATGCCGCCCCAGGTCAGGCCGCCGCCAAAGCCGATGCAGGCGATCGTCTGCCCCGGCTGCAGCTGCCCGGTCTCGGCCAGCTCGTTCAGGGCTACCGGGATGCTGGCGGCGCTGGTGTTGCCGTGGCGGTCCATGTTCTTGTAGAATTTGGCCGGGTCGGCGTGCAGAGCCCGCACACAGTGGTCGATGATGCGGCTGTTGGCCTGATGACAGACCACCCAGTCTACCTCGTCCAGCGTCTTGCCGGTCTCGGCCAGCACCGTGTGCAGGCAGCGGGGCAGGGCATCCACCGCAAAGCGGAACACGGCCTTGCCGTCCATGGTGATGGGGGCGGAACCGTTCCGGTCCGGCCCACCGGCGTGCAGGACGTCGCTGCCCCGGGCCCCCAGCGTGAGGGCAAAGGGGGTGTCGGCCAGCCGGAAGATGGCCGCGCCCGCGCCGTCGCCAAACAGGACGCAGGTGGAGCGGTCGGCGGGGTCCATCAGGCGGGAAAGGGCTTCGCACCCGATGACCAGGGCGTACTGCCCGCCCAGCGTGGCCAGCAGGCCCCGCGCTACGGCGGTGCCGTACAAAAAGCCGGAGCAGGCTGCGTTGACGTCCAGCGCGGGCCGGTTCTCCGGCAGGCCCAGCGCCGCCTGTACCTGACAGGCCACACTGGGGGTGGCATCCGGGGCCGACAGGGTGGCGCACACGCAGCAGGCGATGTCTGCCGGGGCAAGGCCGCTGCGCTGCAGCGCCTGTTTTGCGGCGGCAATGGCCAGCGTGGCGGCGGATTCGTCCGCGGTGCACCAGTGCCGGGTGCGGATGCCGGTGCGGGAGGTGATCCACGCGTCACTGGTGTCCACGGTGCGGCTGAGCTCTTCGTTCGTGACCGTCCGGCCGGGCAGCGCCCCGCCGGTGGCTATCAGCTGGAAGCCCTTCATGCGTTCCTCATTTCTCCGATCTGGCGGTATTTCTTGTAGCGCTGGTCGGCCAGGGCCCTGCCGTTCATGCGGCACAGCGTTTTCAGGTGTGCCCACAGGGCAGCGTCCAGCTGCTCAAACAGCACCGTGTGGCCGCGCTGGGCACCGCCCACCGGCTCCGGGATCACTTCTTCCACGATGCCGTCCTGGTACAGATCCTGTGCGGTCAGCTTCATCATCTCGCAGGCTTCGCCGCTGCGGGAGGCGTCCTTCCACAGGATGCTGGCAAAGCCCTCGGGGCTCAGCACCGAGTATACGGCGTTTTCCAGCATGAGGATGTGGTTTGCCACACCCAGCGCCAGCGCACCGCCGGAGGAGCCCTCGCCGGTGACGACGGCGATGACCGGCACGGTCAGGCCGCTCATCTCCATCAGGTTGCGGGCGATGGCCTCGCCCTGGCCGCGCTCCTCGGCGTCCTTGCCGGGGTAAGCGCCCGGCGTGTCGATGAAAGTGATGATGGGCCGACCGAACTTCTCGGCCTGCTTCATCAGGCGCAGGGCCTTGCGGTAGCCCTCCGGCCCCGGCATGCCGAAGTTGCAGGCCAGATTCTCCTCCAGCGAGGAGCCCTTGCGGTGACCGATGACGGTCACCGGCATGCCGTGGAAGCGGGCCACACCGCCCAGAATGGCGGGGTCCTCCTTGCACTGGCGGTCGCCCCGCTGCTCAAAGAAGTCGGTGAACAGGGCGGAGATGGTCTCGTCAATGTGGGGACGGTCCGGGTGCCGGGCCAGAAAGACCCGGTCCTCGGCGGTCAGCGGGCCGCAGGCACGCAGGATCTCGTCCTCCTCTACGGCAAGTTCTGCCAGCTCGGCGGCGTGGGCCGTGATGGCGTCCATGTCGTCGCCGCTGCCCTTCAGGGCGGTGATCTGCGCATCCAGCGGAGCCAGCTGCTCCAGAATTTCCTTGATCATTCGTGTTTTCCTCCCACATGAAGCTGCAGCACCCGGATCAGGGTGTCGCGCAGCTGGTCGCGGGGCACCACCTGATCCACAAAGCCGTGCTCCAACTGGAACTCGCTGCGCTGGAACCCGGCGGGCAGCTTTTCGCCGATGGTCTGCTCAATGACGCGGGGCCCGGCAAAGCCGATTAGCGCCCCCGGCTCGGCCAGCATGATGTCGCCTAGGCTTGCAAAGCTGGCGGTCACGCCGCCGGTGGTGGGGTGGGTGAGCACGCTGACGTACAGCCCGCCTCTGGCGGAAAAGCGCTGGATGGCGGCGCTGGTCTTGGCCATCTGCATCAGGCTGAAAATGCCCTCCTGCATGCGGGCACCGCCGCTGGCCGAGAAGATGACCAGCGGCAGGCGTTTGGCTGCGGCGTACTCCACCGCGCGGGTGATCTTTTCGCCCACGGCGGTGCTCATGCTGCCCATGAAAAACCGGCTGTCCAGCACGGCAGCCACACAGGCCACCCCGCCGATGCGGCCGGTCGCCGTGACGGCGGCTTCGCGCAGGCCGGTCTTGTTCTGGGCGGCGGTCAGCTTTTCCGGGTAGCCGGGGAACCGGAGCACATCCTGCGGGGGCAGGTCGGCGTCCAGCTCCCGGAAGCTGCCGTGGTCCAGCACCAGACTGAGCCGGTAGTAGCCGCCGATGGGCATGTGATAGCCGCAGTTGGGGCAGACGTAAAGGCTGCGGGCCCAGATGGTGCGGGTGGCGCGGCGGCCGCACTGCTTGCACTCCACGAACTGGGGTTCATGCCAGACGGCCCCGGCATCCCGCCGGGCTTTCAGCTGGAACGTGCGTTCCCGCATCCGGCCGGGGAACAGGTCTCGGATCTCGTTCATGGTGTTCTGCCTCAGACGTGTGCGGTGATGTAGTTGTAGATGTCACCCACGGTCTTGAGCTTTGCCAGCTCCTCGTCGGGCACGGACACGCCGCAGGCATCCTCCAGGGCCATGTTCAGCTCCACAGCATCCAGGCTGTCGGCCTCCAGATCCTCGGTCAGGCTGGCCTCCATAGTCACCTTGTCCTCATCGCAGTTCAGGGTATCGACAACGATCTTCTTCATTTCTTCAAACGTCATGGTAGTGTTCTCCTTTTGTATGTTGGATGTTTTTAAATAGCTAAAATGTTTGAGTAATTCGGAACACGACCATTATAGCCGAATCGTTGGATAAGTCAACAAAAATAACTAAAATAATTTATCTTTTACAGTTCTGACACACTTTCCTTCCTTTTTATAATGCACGGTACAGGTGGCGGTCTGTGCACAAAACCCATTGACACGATGTGGTGGCGCTGGCCATCGCGGTCATGATCGGTGACGGCTGCTGTGCCTTCGTCGGCATCAGCCTTGGGCAGGACGAAGTGCACCGCGCAAAGCAGAGCGTGGGCAACGCGGGGGTGCTGCGCGCAGAATGACCAATTCTTCCGGAAAAAAACTGGAAATGTTGATGCAATGCAAATCTTGTAAAATGCACCCGCCTCGGCTATAATACCTTTCATGAATGTACACAACGTCCTGCCTCTTTCCGGCAGGGCGTTTTTCACGGCAAAAATGCAGAGCAACGGCTCTTTTTGCATGGATGGGAGGAAACCTATGACCAAGGATATGACGCAGGGCAGCCCGCTGAAGCTGATCCTTGCCTTTGCAGTGCCGCTGATGCTGGGCAGCCTGTTCCAGCAGTTCTACAACCTGGCCGACACCATCATCGTGGGCCGCTTTGTGGGCGTGGAAGCGCTGGCGGCCGTGGGCAGCGTGGGCGGCCTGAACTATCTGGTGCTGGGCTTTGTCAACGGCATTGCCTGCGGCTTTTCCATCCCCATCTCCTGGACCTTCGGTGCCAAGGACTATAAAGAGATGCGCCGGTACACGGCCAACACCGTGTGGCTGTCGCTGCTGTTTGCGGCGGTGCTTACGGTGGTCACCGTGGCGCTCACCCGCGCCGTGCTGGTGTGGACCAACACCCCCGCCAACATCATCGACCTGGCCGATGTCTATATCCGCACCATTTTTGCGGGCATCCCCCTCACCTTATTATACAATGTCACCAGTGCCCTGATGCGCGCGCTGGGCGACAGCAAGCGCCCGCTGTTCTTCCTGCTGGTGGCCAGCTTTCTGAACATCGGGCTGGACCTTGCCTGCATCATCGTGTTTGACATGGGCGTGTTCGGCGCGGCCTTTGCCACCGTGTTCAGTCAGGGCGTGGCCGGTGTGGGCAGCCTGCTGTACATCCTGCGCCACTACCATGAGCTGCGCTGGAGCAAGGACGAAGGCGCGTTCAGCCTGCCCCACTGTGCAAAGCTGTGCAGCATGGGCATCCCCATGGGCCTGCAGTGCAGCATCACGGCCATTGGCAGCGTGGTGCTGCAGGGTGCGGTGAACGGTCTGGGCAGCGACATCGTGGCCGCGCAGACCGCCGGCGGCAAGGCGGCGCAGTTCCTGTGCGTGCCGCTGGAGAGTATCGGCACAGCGATGACCACCTATGCCAGCCAGAATATGGGCGCAAAGGACCTGGACCGTGTGGACCGGGGTGTGTACACCGCCCTCGGCATCGGCTGCGTATACAGCATTGCGTCCTTCCTCATCCTGCGCGTGACGGATAAGCTGCTTATCGGCCTGTTCCTGGATGCCAGCGAGACCGCCATCATGGCCAATGCCCAGAGCTTTATCTTCTGGAACAGCGTATTCTACATCCCGCTGGCGGTGCTCATTATCTACCGCTACACCATTCAGGGTCTGGGCTTCTCCGGCCTTGCCATGTTTGCCGGTGTGGCCGAGATGATCGCCCGCGCCATGGTGGGCTTCTGGTTCGTGCCGCTGTGGGGCTACTTTGCCGCCTGCATCGCAAGCCCGGTGGCATGGTTCTTTGCCTGCTTCTTCCTCATTCCGGCCTACTTTGTGGTGCGCAAACGCCTGCAGAAGGAAATGGACATCGAGAAGGAACACGATGCCCGCACCGCAAACGCTTAAAGAATGTTCGCAAGCTCTCCTGCAAAGGGGAGCTTTTTTGCTGTTCGGGCTGTAGGGCAGCCCTTGGTTTCAGGGAACTTTATCAGGTGCTACTGTAGGAGTGTTATCTGAGAAAGTTACTGATTTTGAACGATATGACGATTGAAAAGCAACTTTGTCAATGTGACAAGGTTGCTTTGTTCTGAGAAAGTTCCAACTTTGCCAAATGTCCGAACTTTGTCAAGTTGACAAACATCGAATTTATGACGTAGATGGGTTGTTAAATTGGAAGTTTGTCGGATATTTCTCCACGGTAGGGCTGCACTGCAGTCTGCCCGGATGATTTACAAATCCCGCCAAAAGCGTTATACTGCTTATGATTGTGTAATTTGGCAGGAGGTGAGCGCATGGCAGAGCAGCAGCTGGAACAGATCGAGGGCACCGTGGAGGATATCATCTACGAGAACACCGACAACGGCTATATGGTGTTCGAGGTGTCCGGCGGCGGTGTGGTCACAGTGGTGTGCGGCATTGTGGGTGAACTGCACGCGGGCGAAAGCGTGGTCTGCCGCGGCCGCTACGAGAACCACGCCACCTATGGCCGCCAGTTCCACGCACAGGAGTGCGAGACCGACATGCCCAAGGATCTGGAAGCGGTGTACGCCTTCCTTGCCAGCCGGTCACTGCCGTACATCGGGGCCAAGACGGCGGATAAGATCATCGACCTGTTCGGTGCCGAGGCGCTTGAGGTGATCGCCAACGACCCGGCCCGGCTCACGCAGGTGCCCGGCATCTCGGCGGACAAGGCCGACCGCATCCAGCAGGAGTTCAAGCGGATGTTTGGGATGCGGGAGCTGATTGCCTATCTGGCGCAGTTCGAGATCAGCCCGCGCCGCGCGATGGAGGTGTTCCGCACCTTCGGCCCCGGGGCCATGCAGGCCATTGCGGCAAATCCATATCTGCTCTGCGGCGAACCGCTGCAGCTGGATTTCCGCCACGCGGACAGCATTGCCCAGTATTACCACATGGAAGGCGACTGCGCCCAGCGGCTGGAAGCGGCCCTGCTGCGCACCCTGCGCCACAACGCGGGCAACGGCCACACCTGCCTGCCGCGCACCCAGCTGCTGGAAACGGCATCCAATTTTATCCATCAGCCGCCGGAAAAGCTGGCTGCTGCGCTGGACGAGTGCATCCGCACCGAAGAACTGCGGGTGAAGCTGTTTGACGGCACACCGTATATTTATCTGCCCGACCTGCTGGAAGCCGAGGAGGACATTGCCGCCCGGCTTGCCATGCTGACAAAACGGGGCAAGAATACCGCCCACGGGCTGGATAAAAACATTCAAATTCTGGAACTGACGCAGGGCTTTGCCTATGCGCCCCTGCAAAAGGAAGCCATCCGCAAAGCCATGACCGAGAACTGCCTTGTGCTCACCGGCGGCCCCGGCACCGGCAAGACCACCACCGTCAACGCCATTCTGCAGCTGCTGGAGGATCAGGCGGAACGGGTGGCCCTGTGTGCGCCCACCGGCCGCGCGGCTAAACGGCTGAGTGAGCTGACCGGCCGCAAGGCCAGCACCATCCACCGTCTTTTGGAGGTGGACTACACCGGCGGCGTGGTCAGCTTTATCCACAACGACAAGAACCTGCTCAAGTGCGATGTGGTCATTCTGGACGAAATGAGCATGGTGGATGTGAAGCTGTTTCAGGCCCTGATCGCAGCGCTGCGCTACAGCTGCCGCATTATCATGGTAGGTGATGCCGACCAGCTGCCCAGCGTCGGCCCCGGCAATATTCTGGGCGAGATCATCCGCTCCGGGCTGGTGCCCACCGTGTGCCTGAACGAGATCTTCCGGCAGGCAAAGCGCAGCCTGATCGTGGAGAACGCCCACCACATCATCTCAGGTGAACCGCTGCAGAAGGGCGGTAAGACCGACGACTTCTTCTTTTTGGAATCGGACGGCGATGCGGCCCAGCGGTTGGTGTGTGATCTGGTCACCACCCGCCTGCCGCGCAGCTACGGCTTCGATCCGATCCGGGACATTCAGGTGCTGTGCCCCACCAAGCTTGGCCCTACCGGCACACAGGCACTGAATGTGGAACTGCAGAACCTGCTGAACCCGGAACAGACGGGCAAGCCCCAGCTGCAAAGCGCCGCCCGGGTGTTCCGCGTGGGCGATAAGGTGATGCAGGTGCGCAATAATTACGAGATCATCTGGAACCGCATTGGCGGGGAGCAGGGCGTGGGTGCCTACAATGGCGACATCGGCATTGTGGAGAGCATCAACACGCGGGATCGCTCCATGGTGGTGCGCATGGATGACAAGCGGCTGGTCTACCCGGCAGAAAACCTGGGCGAGCTGGAAATCGCCTATGCCATCACGGTACACAAAAGCCAGGGCAGCGAGTTCCCGGCGGTGATCCTGCCGGTGGCGCAGGTGCCGCCGCGGCTGTGCTACCGCAACCTGTTCTACACCGGCGTTACCCGTGCACGGAAGCTGTGCATCGTGGCGGGCCGCAGGGACGTTGTGAACCGCATGATGGGCAACATCCGCCAGAACCTGCGCTACAGCGGCCTTGCCCACCTGCTGGCCGCCGAGCTGCCCCCGGAACAGACGGAAGCGGGGGATGCTTCTGCGGAGCAGAC
>ERZ838839.2701-NODE-2701-length-12795-cov-3.742151_pt1 | contig 12795 bp, 7 predicted proteins | sample MGYA00519909_ERZ838839 | MGnify/ENA primary metagenome ERZ838839 (study PRJEB31850, sample SAMEA3708843) | human gut metagenome | biome: human gut; feature: human-associated habitat; material: faeces | place: China | collected 2014 ... | reverse complement strand
TGTAACCCATACCTGTTGCAAGGCCTGCGTCAGCGCCTGTAGCAGCCTGTACGGAAGCTCCGCCTGCAAATGTTACTGCAATGGCAACAAGCATGATCCCGAAGAAGAAAAAGGCGTTGACACCAAGAGCTGTTTTGTAGCGGCCACGGTTTTTTTCGCCGAGAAGATAGTAACCAAATGGAAGAATGATGCTGAGTATAAGTGCAACTGCGATTGTGATCTGTGTAATGACTGTCATGATGATGACCTCCTTAATATTCGTTTAATTGAATGCCCGGATCAGAATGCGTTCCGACTCTGGCATTTTATTTGTTTTTAGAGCAGAACGGCTCGAATTTCCGTCCGCTGCCCTTGTAAAAACGGCTGAACATTTCGTAATATTCCAGACGGAGTACCTGGATACCTACGATCAGGCCCTCCATAGCGCATACAAACAGGTTTCCGAGAATGATGACGATCCAGTTCGGACTGCCGTTCTCTGCGCCTGCAAGCATAAGTACAACCTCCATCATAGCTGCGTGGCTGACTGCAAAAGCACCGATACGCACGAAGGAGAGTGTATTGGAAAAGTAGCTCAGGATAACCTCGAACAGTTCAAAGACACCCTGTACGATAAACATGCCTTTTTCTTTTGGCATAACCTCGGCTTTTTTTTCTACCAGGTTTGTAAGAGGCTCCTTGAAGAAAATAAGAAGCAGCGGTAAACCAAACATAATGGCAAGGACTGCACCACCCGGAACAGCGTGCCCGGATACAAAAAGTCCGATGCAGAGAACTGCGGAGCCATAAAATACAAGCCCTGCCACAGCGTTGGTGTCAAACCAGGTTTTTTCAACGTCATGCATCTTAAAGGAATTGATGATGTTGAAAACCATACACAGGAGGATGATTCCCATGCCGAAGCCGATGGCAACGATAAATACGGTATTCAGTTTTCCGATAAACGGTAAGGTGGTCATATGATTGATCGGTCGGATCCATTTGGCTTCTATAATGTCTTCAAATCCAAACACACTTCCAAACATAAATCCAAAGAAGGTGGAGAAGATTCCGGCAAGTGATACGATTCCGGCAAGGTTCATTTTCTTTGTGAAATACAGGATCGCACCGCCGATAAAGAGCAGCAGTCCCTGACCGACATCCCCGAACATGGCGCCGAAGATAAAGCTGTACATGATACCTACAAAAATGGTCGGATCCATCTCACCGCTCTTGGGAAGTCCGTACATCTTGATGAACATTTCAAATGGTTTGAAAAGCTTTGGATTCTCAAGCTTGGTAGGAGGTTCTCCAAAATACTGTTCCCGGTCCTCTTCTACTACGATATAAACCTTGTCATCTCCCTGTGCCTCTTTGATAAATGCATTTGCATCTTCTTCGGACATCCAGCCGCAGAGGATGTAGTATTCTTCCTGCTCGTCTGTCTCGGTTCGTGCCGCAAATTTCCGAATATCAAAGTTATCGGAAAAACGTTCCAGCTGAATTCTTGCACCGAGTAGTCTGGAAGCGTTCTTGCGGAACATCTCCTGACGTTTATCCTTCACTGCCTGGATTTCATCGGTCAGATTCTGGACTTCTTTATCCAGGCTCCGGTAAGCTTCCAGCGGGGTTCCGCCAAAGTCTTCCAGCAGATCGACTTTTTCAAAGTGGAGAGACCGCATGATCGAATCGACCTTTCCTGCATCAGCATCCGATACAAAATAAACGCCATAGACATAAGAGGCATCTCTGGAGCCTTCCAGAAATAATGCATCAATGTCTTCAAGAAGCGCTTTTTCCAGCCGGTGATAATAATCCACATTGATTTTTCCAAATCTTGTGCGGATGTATTTGTACTGCATGATCTCATGCAGGTCAAAATCCAGAGAAGTAAAAGGTTCCAGGACTTTCATACGTGCCTGGATATTCTCTCTCTTTTTTTTCAGTTCTTCTTTTTGCTGCTGCAGATCCATGTAGTCATGATTGATAGAACGAATCATCTCAAGGATCTCGTCTTCGCTCTGATCAAAGGATGGCTCTGCTGGCATGTCTTTCATATATCCCAGAAACTGTGTCACTTTTGCGAGTGGATCACGGTAAGGGTTCATTTCCAGAAATGGCATCAGATTATCTACTGTCTTGAGCTCCGTGAGTGCATTTTCAAGCTGCATCTCATATTTGGAAAGATACCGGTTTGTCATGCGGTCGATGTCGGCGCGTGGTCCGGTAATGCTCAGGAACTTCATCTTAACAATCATTTCGCTGTTCCTCCTATATAAGTTAATGTCTCACGTGCAGGAAGTCCGTAGCGAACACATTCGAGCACAGTTGTAAGCTTATCAAGCTCCTCCTCTTTCAGAAAAAGATAGGTATTCACGGTTGCGATGGAATAAGGGTTACTTCTTCTGTCTGCCAGGTAGAGACGGTACAGGCAGTCTTTGTAAATCGTTTCGATGGACGCTGGTGTCTGAGTATCGGTGTGACGCAGATAAGGCGTTCTGGTAACCAGCTTTAAAAATTCATCGACAGACGGTGCTTCTACAAGATCCTTCAGCTGATCTACATGAATCCGGTAGTGTATCGGGATCAGCAGTGTGGAAATATCCGGCGGAAGCATGTTGTAATATTTTTTTGCACGGTAGATCCACTGCAGGTTCAGCAGGTCGATCTTTGCTCCGGCATCTCTGGTGAAAATTTCCAGTTCCTTATGCTTCAGAATCTTTTTGCGTTTCTTCCACATGGTTGTAAAATAGTACAGATTCAGTGCCAGATCGTAATCAAAAAGGGTAGGGTTCTCCGCATTTTCCAGACGTTTTAACGGCGCATAGTATTCTGTGCCCTTTAAATTTTCCACCAGCTCACCGATATTCCCCGAAGTGATCAGTTTATCGATGGAGAGATCCGAATATTTGTCGAAGAATATTTTCTTATGATCCAGATCAAAAGGCTTCTGATAGTGGTTGAATACAATACGCAGACAATAGTTGATCAGATTCATCTCGTAGCGCTTCAGATAAAGCTCCAGGAATTTTTTCTGATCCATTCCGGAAAAACGGTACAGGCGTGTATAATCACTGTAAAGTGACTGCACAAGAAGCTTCTCAATCTCACCGCGGTGAAGACGGTTTTCGTCCATATCTGCAAGGACATTCCGATATCCGGGATGTTCCTTGAGATAAGCAGCAACTTCGGTTACTGTATGAAATGCGGCGATGTTCTGGAAATCTTCATCAGTGAGCAGTTTCGCCTGCATGGCGCGTACTTTTGTTACGATGCCACTGTATGCAAGTAAATTTCCCATATGCTATCCCTCTATGATACGTCTGACAATTTTCTCGGCATATGCCGTATGCTTTTCTTCAAAATCTTTTTTAAGTTCTTCGATCGCTGTCTGGTTCTTGCGGTTCTGCCTTGCAAGAATCTCATCCATCTGACGTTTTAATCCTTTGTGGATATCGTTCAGCTCCTTTTGGGTGTGATCTTCAAGTTGTTTGTCGAATTGATTGCGTTCATTTTGAATGCGTTCTTCCAGTTCTGATTTCTCCAGTTCCGCGTGTTCCACAACAGCTTCGGCTGCGTGTTCGATTTCGGAGAGCTTTTTAACAATATGATCCATTGTCCGACTCCTTTCTTAAAAATTATTTATACATTTTTAATAATGCATACATATTCTACTACTTTAAATTAGAAAATTCTACTAAAAAATAAGAGAATATCATAAGAATATTTTATACAAAACTTATAAAATGTATTTTTGGGTTTTCAAATATTTCAGAATAGTATAAAATAAATAAGGTTATACATATTTTCACTAAAGGAAGAGAAAGATATATGAGGTTAAGAAATGTACCAGGAGCAGATGCTTATCTGACAGCTCATCCCCTTGTAATTAAAAATGAGACCAGATATCGCGGCACCTGGAAAGAGACTTTTCAGAATCCGGAGAATCCGATCCATATTGAGATCGGGATGGGAAAAGGACAGTTTCTTCTGACGCTTGCAAAGGAGAATCCATCCATCAACTATATCGGTATCGAACGTTATTCAAGCGTACTGCTTCGGGCGCTGGAACGCTTTGACAATGACGAGGAATACAAGGATGTCAACAATATTCGTTTTATCTGTATGGATGCGACAAATCTGCCGGAGGTTTTTGCTGTCGGAGAGATTGACAAAATTTATCTGAATTTTTCAGATCCGTGGCCGAAAGCACGTCATGCAAAGCGCAGACTTACTTCCAAGCAGTTTTTTGAGCGGTATGACAAGATCCTTGCCTTTGACGGAGTCGTTGAATTTAAGACGGACAACAGAGAGCTGTTTGACTTTTCACTGGAGCAGGTGGAGTTGGCAGGCTGGGTACTTCTGGCGAAGACCTATGATCTTCACAATGATCCGACACTCAGCAGAGGGAATGTTATGACTGAGTACGAGGAGAAATTTTCCGGGCAGGGACATCCGATCCATAAACTGATCGCAATGCGCCAGTAAGACAATTGAATAAAATGCAACAGGCAGATCATAAAGGCGCTGAGTGCGTAAGATGATTCCTGGCAATATAAGAGACAGCAGATACGGAGCAATCCGCACATCGGCTGTCTTTTTGCATATATTGTAGAAAGAGGAAATCAGGAAGGAACAGATATGCGGAAAAAGCATCATTTTCAGAATTGTATGCGGGGGTTTTGCTATAAGAATCCAAGATTTAATAAAAAGCTGATCTGTTTCAGAAATTCTTTTCAGGAAGTCTATAAAATCTTAAACCCGAAATGTGGATGCCACTAAATCCAGTCCTTTTTACATAGCCTGAGATGGCAGAAATGAGGAAAGTGTATGGGTATCGCATTGATCACGAAGGATTATGAAAATATAGTCGGAAAGCAGAGGATGCCGGTAATTGTGGAGTTTTACGCATCATGGTGTCCAAAGTGCGGAATGATGTATCCTGTTGTGGAAAGGATTGCCAGCCGGTATCAGGGAAAATGGATTTTTTATAAGATTGATATTGATATATCGAAAGAGATTGCAGAGTATATAGGCATTGAGATCGTACCGACGTTTGTGGTGTACAGAGATGGAAAAATCTGTGGATATACAACCGGAGTTCTTCCAGAAGAAACTCTGGAAGAACGAATCCGGGAAATGTTAAGAAAATAATTGGTGGAATCAATTATTCGTATGATGAATATTTTGCGCAGATTGCATTGACTTGCTATGTTAAAATTCGAATACAGCAACACCGTATGGCGGAAGATCGTAACCAAATGAATATGGTCTTCCATCACATTCCTGTTTCTTTGCTTTATATACTGCCGGGCGGGCTTTTCCGCTTCCGCCATACTGCAATTCATCACTGTTCAGTACCAGGCGGTACTGTTTGCCGCGTGGTACGCCGACACGGTACTCCGGTCGTTCGATCGGTGTGAAGTTACATACGAATAAAAGGTTCTTTTTTGCGCCCTTTGAATGACGGATGAAGCTGTAAATACTTCGTGAGCTGTCATCTGCATTGACCCACTCAAAGCCTTCCATGCAGGTATCCTGTTCATACATGGCTTTGTTGTGTGTGTAAAGATGCAGCAGGTCACGGTAGAAATTCTGGAGTGCCTGATGCTCCGGCTCTGCCAGGAGATACCAGTCAAGTTCTCTGGCCTCGCTCCATTCACGGAGCTGTCCGAAATCCTGTCCCATGAAAAGAAGCTTCTTGCCAGGATGTCCCATCATGAAAGCATATCCGACCTTCAGGTTGGCGAATTTCTCAAATCCAAGACCAGGCATCTTATTGAGCATAGAACATTTTAGATGTACCACTTCATCATGTGATAATACAAGAATATAATTCTCGCTGTATGCATAGGTTAAGGCAAATGTCATACCGTAGTGGTCGCCTTTGCGGAAATATGGATCCAGCTTCATGTATTCGGTAAAGTCATGCATCCATCCCATGTTCCACTTCAGGCTGAATCCAAGACCATCATCTTCCGGTTTGCCCGTTACTTTTGGCCATGCAGTGGATTCTTCTGCGATCATCAGTGCGCCAGGGTTACGTCCGGTAGTAACGGAATTCAGATGCTTGAAAAATTCGATTGCTTCCAGATTCTCATTGCTGCCGTATTTGTTGGCGATCCACTGACCGTCTTCTTTACCGTAATCAAGATACAGCATGGAAGCAACAGCATCTACGCGGAGACCATCGATGTGATAATGTTCGATCCAGAACAGTGCGTTGGCGATCAGGAAGTTCTTAACTTCTGCTTTACCATAATCGAAGATCTTGGTTCCCCAGTCCGGATGTTCCCCTTTCTTAGGATCTGCATATTCAAAGGTTGCTGTGCCGTCAAAATCAGCGAGTCCGTGTGCATCGCGTGGAAAATGTGCCGGTACCCAGTCAAGGATTACGCCAATCTTATTCTTATGGAAATAATTGATCATATATGCGAAATCTTCCGGCGTACCATAACGGGAGGTCGGAGCATAATATCCGGTCACCTGATATCCCCAGGAGCCGTCAAATGGGTATTCTGAAATTCCCATCAATTCGATATGAGTATACCCCATCTTTTTTATGTAGTCTGTAGCTGCATGCGCAAATTCACGGTAGCTGTAGAACCCCTCATCTTCACGTCCCGGATGGCGCATCCAGGAACCGATATGTGCTTCATAAATGGAAATCGGTGAGGAATGGAAATCCCATTCTGCCCGGTGCTTCATCCAGACACTGTCACTCCATTTTAAATGGGAGATATCAGCAATCCTTGAGGCAGTTCCCGGTCTCAACTCTGCACTGTTCGCAAATGGATCAGCTTTGTAAAGCTTATCTCCGGTCTGTGTCTCGATACAGTACTTGTAAAGCTGTCCGAGCTGTGCTTCCGGAACAAATGCGGTATAGATTCCAAGCGGTTCCTGACGCTTCATAACGTTTGCATCTTCACTCCAGCCGTTGAATTCACCGATTACGGAAACTGATCTGGCATGTGGAGCCCATACTGCGAAATATACGCCGGATTTTTTGCCATCTTTTACAAAATGTGCACCCATTTTTTTATAGATTTCATAATGGGTTCCCTGTCCGAATAAATATTGATCTAATTCGCCGATTCTGTAATCAGCGGGTTTATCTTTTGTTACAGTTTTTACAGACTTTTTAGCTGTAGACTTTTTAGCAGCAGTTTTAGCAGCTGCCGGTTTTTTTACAGTAGATTTTTTTACGGCCGTCTTGTGGGTCGTGTTGGTCTGTTGTGCTGTTGTTTTTTTTACTGCCATCCCATTCACCTTCTATCAAAGATATTTAGGAATATTATACTAGAAATAGCGATAAAAAGAAAGAGTTTTGGACAACTTATACACTTCTTATGTAAGATGTCTAAAACTCTTTGTTTATAGTTACCGGTTTGGTCTGCATATACAAAAGAACGCGCCGGAAGCGCGTTCTTTGTAGAAATCTTATGATTTAAAATCATCTTCTTTCAGGATGATGTGGTCTGAATTATCAGTGCTTCTTCCAAATACCCGTTTCACAAGATGTTTTACATTTGCTTTCTGGGAATGTGAAATTGCTTCATCCATGATCTCTTTTACTTCTGCAACAGTAACCGCATGATCTTCTCTCTGCATCATATCGATCCGGCTGTATAATGCAAGGATTCCCATTTCATCGATACGGTATCCGTTTTCCTTAGCATAGGTCTGACCGAATGTAACCAGTTCATCATTGATGAATACCGGAAGCTCCAGTCTGGAAGTAAATTTACGTTTGAATTCGCGATGGGATGCAAACATTCTTTCCAGCGGTTTCTTCTGGTCTTCCAGAAGGAAGAGAAGTTCGCCGGTCTGTCCATCCATCATGTCATTCAGTTCACGGATGGTTCTGTCATTCATCTTGGAAGCTTTTTCGATGATCAGTGCGCCACCGTTCAGCTTATCGATGATACTTCCGATGTCCTTTTTGTTCAGAGAATCACCGGTTACGATTGCAACTTTACCCTGTTTGAGTCTGCGCTGCTTCTGGATTGCTTTTACAATATCAACTGCGAGGACTGTTTTTCCGCTTCCCTTGCGGCCAAGGATCAGGATGTTGCCTGTGCGGGAAGTTCCATAACGGTTACGGCAACGTTTGTCGTTATCAAGGATTTCAACAAGCTGTTCGCTAACACCACGGATCGGTACGAAGTAAGAGAACAGCTGCTTCTGCTCTTCAGTAAGTCCAAGCTTCAGTCCGATCTCACTTGTTGCACTCAGATCGTAACGACCCTGTACAACGAATCCGGTATCGAATTTACCCATGCGTTCGGTGATTTCATCTTCTGACGGTTCTTCGATTTCAAGAACTTCGTCAATATCAGGAGTTGGCGCTGAGTTTGAAGTTTCTTTCTTTGGCTCAGGAGCCGGTTTCTCGTCAAATTCAAGATCAAGATAATCATCACTGCTATCTAATTCTTCTTCATCTTCAAAGGAATCAAGGTCTGCAAAATCACCATCATCTTCGTCAGAATCATGATCATCGATATCGAGAGCAGATTCTTTTTCAAAATCAAAATCCTCTTTATGATCTTCATCTAATTCATCATCGATCTGGTAGTCATCTTCGTCTTCATCCTCGTATTCTTCCTCATCGTCATACTCGGAATCATCCTCATCTTCGTATTCTTCCTCATCGTCATACTCGGAATCGTCTTCATCCTCGTATTCCTCGTCATCGTCATACTCGGAATCATCTTCATCCTCGTATTCCTCGTCGTCGTCATACTCGGAATCATCTTCATCTTCGTATTCCTCGTCGTCATCATACTCGGAATCATCTTCATCCTCGTATTCGTCGTCGTCATCATACTCGGAATCATCCTCATCCTCGTATTCAGCTTCTTCATCGTAAACCGCATCCGATTCATCATCTTCTTCGGAGTCAACGATTTCTTCAAAATCATTTTCTTCCGGATCATCCTCGTCAGTGTCTGAAGCTTCTTTGGATGAATCTTCCGGGCTTTCAGTCGCTTCATCCTCTTCATCATCAACGAAATCTTCAGCATCTTCATCGGTGATTTCAGGCTCTTCACCATTTTCAAGCTGTTCCATCAGTTTGCGGATATCATCAGAAAGGATTGGTTTTGTAGCTCCAAGAACTTCCTCTTCTTCTTCTTTCTTCTTCTCGCGCAGGGCTTTTTCTTTCTCAGCTTCCTCCTGGCTCTTTTCAAGAATCTTTGCATTTTCACGCTGGGTTGCTTCCCAGTTGGCAAGAATTTCTTCAATCTTCATCTTACCGGTCATCTGTGAATCGTCTGAAGCAGATTCAGGAGCAACTGCACCACTTGCAACGGCAACACCGGCTTTCAGGGCATCTGAAAGGGAAGCACCGGAAATGGTTGTGGAAATATCGGAAGTGCTTCGAATCCGGGTTTTTGGCTGTGACTCAGCTTCTGGTTCGGAAGCATGTGTCCGGGCCATTGGCTCTGGAAGATCCGGAAGATCAATACTGTCTGTGACATGTACATCTTTGCGGACCTTGTCTGCAATTCGTGGATTCGGTGCCGGACGTTCTTTGGATTTTCGGAAGGAAGGTTTTCTCTTGGAAGAATCCTTACGGCCGATACCATCATTTCGATGATCGTATTTTTCCTGCTGAAGTGGAGTCAGCGGTTTGTATTTCATTTTAAGTTCCATTGCCTGGTATACATAAGTACCTTCGCTGAACCAGAGAATCAGATCATCACATTCATCAAGACATTCGGAAGTCATACCAGCTTCAGCGTATAATCTGGCAAGTTCATATGCCCATTTTTCAACGTATTCAGAATGCTTGAAATCTTCAAGAGCTTCAATCTGTTCTTTGACTGGCGCTTTCTGTGCTTTTAAGATCTTATACCGGAGAATGTACTGGTTTGGATCTTTCGGAGCAAGCTTGACAAATTCTTCGTAGCAATCAGCTGCTTCATCGAAATGTCCCAGTTTCAGAGAAATAATTCCCAGGCGGTATACAACCTTTCTGCTGGAAGGTGCTTTATCATACGCAATAAATAAGGTATCACGTGCTTTACCAAGTTCCCCCGCATTTTCATAGATTTCGCTTACGGTAGAGAGCATGGCGGTATTTTTTACTTTACGCCAGTCGATCGTATCTGCAATCGACATCGCTTTCTGGTAAGACTTCTGTTCGGCATACGCAAGCATCTGCTCTGTCTTTGCGCGATATTCATATTTATCCAACGTTTCTCACCTCATATGATTATTATTAATTATTTTACTTTTCCTCAGTAAGTCTGACTTTTGTACCAGAAACGGAAAACAAAAGTCTTATAATTTTACTTACTAAGTGTATCATAGAGCGTTGTCAATGTCAAAAATTACGGCTGATATTTTTCAGAAATGTTAAAAAAATATTACAAAAAATTCACAAATTGGGAGCTGGTAACAGAAAAAAAGGAGACAGCCATCTTTTAAATGGCTGTCCCGGAATATTCAATTGTAATTTTTATTTTATAATTTTTATTTTTATATCGGAGGAATTAAGTAATTCTTATTCCTGTAAGTTCTTTGAGCATTTCATATGATATTCAGATTTTATAAAATTTATAAAAATGAAATCATATGAATCGATTTTGATCAATTCTGATCTTTTGTTATTTTATATAATCAGGTAATCCAATTTTGGTATTTATCAGCTTTCTCGTCACTGTTAAATTACTTATCAATGAATGTTTCTTTACACATCTTCTGATCTTGAATTACTGTGGTATTTACTTCAATATGTCAACAAATGCTGAATCTTTTTATATCTTATAATCGCTTCCGGTTTATCTACTACTCCGACCTTTTTTATCATTAACTTTTCTCTTACCGGATTATAATCTATGGTTAAGGCTCATCTCACAGGAATTTACATTTGCCATACCATTAACATATTGAGTTTTAGATGATGAAATATCCAACGGTCAAAGCCTCCTTCCTTTCGTTCTCGTTCCAAAATTTTATCCGGATATTCTTTTTCTCTTATACTTTTTTCTGTTCAGAAGTCAGATATCAATTTTCTCTTATTATTATAAATTATCAATTTTAAAAATTGTTCTCTACACACTCCACTTACAAAACGCTCATAACCAAAATGTATAGTTGCTTTTTTAAAACTTTCTAACCTTCAAATAACAATTATTCTTGTTACCCTTTTCTGATCTGGTTCTTCATCTTATACTCTTGGCGAGTATATATGAAACTATGTAACAGATTAAAAAAATATCTTTTTGAAATTCCCTTTCTCGTCAGGAACTTCTTTTCTTTTGGATTGACTTAATAATAACACCCAAATACTTATTTGTCAATATAATTTTAAAATAATTTTGATAAAATTAGAAAGAACTGAAATTGTAATATATATATCAGAAAATTCAAACAATTATAAATACGATTAGAAATAGTTATAGCCATTTGCAATATATTCGGGGTTTTGCTATTGTTTCCGCCCATAAATGCATGATACACTAAAAAATAGATGAAAAATACAGGCTATGGCATTGGGATAAAGAAAGGAGACCTACAGATATGGGAGGATTTTTTGGCGTTGCATCAAAAGAAGCATGTAATCTGGATCTTTTTTATGGAACAGATTATCATTCGCATCTTGGAACCCGCCGCGGAGGTATGGCTACTTACGGAAGTGATGGCTGGAAGAGAGCGATTCATAATATTGAAAATTCGCCGTTCCGTACAAAATTTGAAAAAGATGTTGATACAATGAATGGAAATATTGGAATTGGATGTATTTCAGATTATGATCCACAGCCAATTCTGATCCAGTCGCATATGGGGTGCTTTGGAATTACGACAGTAGGTAAGATCAATAATGCGGATCAGCTGATCCGGAATCTTTATGAAAATGGACATACACATTTTCAGTCTATGACCAATGGACAGATCAATTCTACAGAGCTGGTTGCGGCATTGATCTGTAAAAAGGATTCGTTTGTTGAGGGAATCCGTTATGTGCAGTCAGTAGTTGAAGGCTCGATGACGCTTCTGCTTCTGACAGAGAATGGAATTTATGCAGCCAGAGACCTTCTCGGACGTACACCGGTTGTGATCGGAAAGAAAGAGAATGCATACTGCGTTTCCTTTGAAAGCTTTGCATATATCAACCTTGGATACACAGATTACAAAGAGCTGGGACCTGGGGAAATCGTCTACGTGACACCGGAATCTGTGGAGACTGTAAGTCCTGCATGTGAAAAGATGAGAATCTGTTCGTTCCTGTGGGTATACTATGGATATCCTACTTCTTCTTATGAAGGGGTTGGTGTAGAAGAGATGCGTTACAACTGTGGAAAGCTTTTAGCACAGAGAGATGACCATTCGATCGACGTGGATATTGTTGCAGGAGTTCCGGATTCGGGTATCGCTCATGCGATAGGGTATGCAAATGAATCAGGTATTCCGTATGCAAGACCATTTATCAAATATACTCCGACCTGGCCAAGATCCTTCATGCCGACAACACAGAGTCAGCGCAATCTGATCGCCAGAATGAAACTGATCCCGGTACATAGTCTGATCGAAGACAGGAGCCTGCTGCTGATCGATGATTCTATCGTGCGTGGCACACAGCTCCGTGAGACGACAGAGTTCCTGTATCAGAGTGGCGCAAAAGAAGTGCATGTCCGCCCGGCATGTCCACCGCTTTTGTACGGATGCAAATATTTGAACTTCTCCCGTTCCAAATCAGACCTGGATCTGATCACAAGAAGGATCATCCGTGAGTGGGAAGGCGACAATGATGTCAATGTACTGGGTGAATATGCGGATCCGAACAGTGACCGGTATGCCGCAATGCTGGAG
>ERZ838839.2698-NODE-2698-length-12798-cov-2.593345_pt1 | contig 12798 bp, 13 predicted proteins | sample MGYA00519909_ERZ838839 | MGnify/ENA primary metagenome ERZ838839 (study PRJEB31850, sample SAMEA3708843) | human gut metagenome | biome: human gut; feature: human-associated habitat; material: faeces | place: China | collected 2014 ... | reverse complement strand
ACGCCCTTGCCGTCATACCTGCATTCCACGCCAAGCAGGCAGGCGCTTACCAGTATATTCATATTCTGCTTCCCTCCGATTATGTATGATTTTATTTACAAGCGCCGGTTATCCCCCAGTACCCTGCCGCTTAACAGCAGATAGGTGCAGGATGACAGGACGCACGCCACCATATCCGATATGGGTTCTGCAAAGAATACCTTCTCCACGCCGAACAGCATGGGCAGGAACAGCATTCCCATAAAATAAACAAATTTCCTGAACATGGACAGACTGACAGCCACCTTTGCAATCCCCATTCCTGTAAAACCGTCCACCACCGTGTACTGGACCGCCAGCGGGATTACTGCCAGGGTATACATGCGGATTGCCCACTCCGTAATCCCCACATAGGATTCATCCCTTGTAAAAATCCGCACAAAATATCCGGGGGCTGTCTGGGCAATCACAAACATGACGGCTGTAAATGCCAGTCCCAGGAATACAATATGCTTCTCAGCCTTTCTTATGCGGTCAGGCCGGCCCGCCCCATAATTATAACCTAAAACCGTCTGGGTTCCACCGGTAATTCCTCCCAGCGGCATGGTGATCATCAGCATGAAGCTCTGCACAATGGTATTGCAGGTGAGAAGCATATCCCCCTCCGCCCCTCCAAAATGCTGCAGCGAGGCGTTCATGGCAATAATCAGCACATTGTCAAATGCTATGATTAGAAACGGAGACAGTCCCAGCAGAATCACCCGCTTCATGATTCTCCACTGATAGCCGCCGAAGGTAATGGGCACGGGAACCTTTTTTCCAAATAAAAATAAAAGTACATAGCCCGCCGAAGCCATCTGGGACAGCACAGTGGCCAGCGCCCCTCCCCTTACGCCCATGCCGCAGGCAAAAATAAATACAGGATCCAGGGCAATGTTGACCACCGCTCCCAGTACAACAGACTTCATGGCCACCTTTGCAAAGCCCTGGCAGATGATAAACTGGTTCATGCCCGTCGTCATCAGCGCAAAGAACGTTCCGCACAGATAAATGGTCATATACGACAGCGCATAGGGAAAGGTTGTCTCCCCCGCGCCAAACCACCAGAGCAGCTTTTCCCGCATTCCCAGCACACAGACGGTCAAAATCAGGGACATCACCGTCAGCATGAGAAAACAATTGGCAAGGATCTGTCCTGCTCCCTTTTCATTCTTCTGCCCCATGCGGATACTCATAAGCGGCGCGCCGCCTACCCCCACCAAAATAGCGAAGGACGAAACCAGGGTTACAATGGGACCGCAGATACCGACACCGGCCAGAGCCACCTCTCCGATTTTTGGGATGTTTCCTATGTACATACGGTCTACAATGCTGTAAAACACACTGACGAACTGAGCCAGCATGGATGGCAGTGCCAGACGAAGGACCAGCCCCCGTATGTCATCGGTGTCTAAGTCATTTTCCAGTTTCATAGTACAAACTCTGCATCCTTTCTGTCCGTGCAGACTTTCTTTAATTTCTGGCGGATTGCAAGGGTCATCAGAGTTCCCAGCTTTCTCGCGTGCTTCGGGCAGACTGCAATGCAGCGCATGCAGGTGATGCAGGCACTTTCATCGGTCACCTTCGCATCTGTACGGGAAATAGCCTGGACCGGACACTTGCGGATGCAGGTTCCACAGCCCTCGCAGGCTGAAGAGACACTGATTTTTAATGGCAATGTGCCATATGGGCGGTACGGACGGTTGCCCCGGATAGAAAGCTCCAAAAGCTTTGAGCTTCCGGCTGTGCTCTTCAGCTTTTCTCTGACTGCCTCCGCAAACGCAGTCATCTCTTTTTTATCCTTCTCATCCGGGCGTCCGGCTCCGTATATATGGGCAATGTTATGCTCTGTGACTACGGCTGCCGCTGCCGCCGGGATGAATCCCTGTTCCTTTAAGATGTCCGAAAGCTCCAGCAATGCGTCCTCGTAGGCACGGTTTCCGTAGGTGACGATCAGCACCACCGGCGTGCGCTTGCCGTGAAGCTTTTGCAGGCGCTCTCTTGCCGTCTCCGGCACCCGGCCGCCGTATACCGGCACGCCGACTACCACCAGCTCATGCTCTGTAAAGGTATAATCCGGCCTGGAAGACACGGCATCGGTGAGATCCAGCCATTCTGCCTCCCTGTTATCCGCGATCCGCTCCGTGATCCACTCCGTCACCCGCTTTGTACTTCCGGTAGGACTAAAGTAAACTCCGGTAATCTGTGAAATATTCATAATACAACTCCCCAAAAAAATAATTAGTAATGTCCCGCCTCGTGCTCCGCGTTCAGCCAGTCCACCGCCTCCCAGATCCCGTCTGTGGTAAATGGGAAATCTCTGTGGTGCTTCTTCTCATCCGGCGTCACCTCAAAGTTAAAGGGTTCCGGCCAGATGATGGCCCGGAGCACGTTTTCCGTCTTCGCCGGGGTCTCCTCTGTGGCGGGCTCCAGTTCTTTTTCATGTTTGATGAGCACATAGCGCATGCCTTTGAAGCTCCCGGTAAAACGGCTCTTTTTCAGAAACGGGATGGAAATATCCCCATGCAGTTCAATCTTACTGGTTTCTAGCATATCTGTCAAACCTCCTGTTGTTGCATTTCCACTGTAGCAGTTTTCCTACGTTTTGTCGAGAAGAAGTTCCGAAAATTCCTACCCATCTGCAGTATGCCGTGCTATACTAGACAAAGAGCAGAATTTTTCATGACAATCTAATTCAGAAAGGACTCAGCTGTTTTGCATTTTCAGCTGAGAAAGGAAACATTTCATGAGCCGCAGACAAAAACCAGCCATTGATTCCTCTATCCCCCCGGCAGACCTTCCGCTCCGCCCGTCTGTACGTTTCCGCCTGGCCAAGAACGACACCTTTTTCGGTCCCGGTGTTGCAGAATTTCTTATCCTGGTAGACCAGAGTAATTCTATGCAGACCGCCTGTAAGGAAATGGAGATGTCCTACAGCAAGGGCTGGAAAATCATCAAAAAGGCCGAGAACTATCTTGGCTATTCCCTGATCGAATCCAAATCCGGCGGCGCCTCCGGCGGTTTCTCCCATCTGACACCGGAGGCGAAGGAGCTGCTCACCCGGTATCAGGGTATGGAAAAAGAGCTGAAAGCAGCAACTGCCCAGCTCTTTGAAAAATATTTCGGTGATTATTCGGTTAACCCTTAAGAAGCAGGATTGCTTCCGGGGCTACTCTCACGTATTTCGGAATCAGACCGTCTGCACTGTGGGTGTGGATGGTCTTTCCTATTTTCCACCACAGACCGTTCTGCAGGGTAACATACCACTCAAACGGCATCTCGGAAATTTTCGCATGTCCAACCGGAATGTGGTTGATCCCTTCCGGATCTTTTACCGGCTCAAAATCATGGGCACGGATTCCAATGGAAGTTACATCCTCTGTCACGGTTTTCTCCGTGCTCAGTTCCAGATTATCCCAGTCTAATGCGCATACCCGGTGATCGTCTATTTTTTCAATGCGGGAAATGTTTTTGCAGCCGGTCAGCCTTGCGGCCTCAACGCTGCCCGGATCTTGAAAGAGCTCCTTCGTCTTTCCGGCCGCGATCACCTGTCCCCTGCTTAAAAGCAGCAGCGTATCGCAAAGCTGGTAGGCCTCGTCCCGGTCATGGGTGACCATGACGGAAGCTCCCTGGTATTCCGAAAGCACGCTGGCCAATTCCAGACGCAGACGTTCTCTTAAGTGTGTGTCCATAGCGGAAAACGGCTCATCCAAAAGCAGTGCCTCCGGCTCATAAGCCAGGATCCTTGCCAGGGCCACTCTCTGCTGCTGTCCGCCGGAAAGCTGTGCGGGATAGCGTTTTTCCAGTCCGCTTAAACGAAACCGCTCCATCATCTCAGAAACCCGCTTTTTCTGCTGTGCTTCCCCGTAGCGTTTTCCCGCCTTTAATCCGGTAAGGATGTTTTCCTCCACGGTCATATTCGGAAACAGCGCATAGTTCTGGAACAGATAACCGACGCGGCGTTTCTGCGGCTTCAGGTTTACCTTCCGGCTGCTGTTGAAGAGTTCCCGTCCATCCAGGATGATGGAGCCGCTGTCCGGCTCCACAATGCCGGCAATGGATTTTAAGGTCATGCTCTTGCCGCAGCCGGAAGGACCGAGAATGCCAAGACAGCCTGTCCCGGAGCCGGCGGACGCGTCACTGGCACGTCCTCGGCATGCCGAGCAGGTAAACCGAACCTGAAGCTCGAATTCACGCAGCTTTTTCCGGATATCTGCCGATAAAAACTCCTCACTCATGATAATCTCCTTTTCTTCTCGCGCAGTGCTGCCCGGTTCATCAGGATTACGGAAAGAAAGGCAATGACAACGATGATGGCAACATAGCGGTATGCCGCGTCCATATCTCCTGCTGCCACCTCGGAATATACCGCCATCGGCAGGGTTCTGGTCTTTCCTGCGATATTGCCTGCGATCATGGCCGTTGCGCCAAATTCTCCCAGGCCTCTCGCAAAGGCCAGGACACCGCCGCTGACGATACCCGGCATGGCATTGGCGATCAGCACCTTATGAAAGATGCTCCATTCACTCATGCCAAGGGTGCGGGCCGCTGCCATGAGGTTCGGATCCACCTGCTCAAACGCTCCCCTTGCAGAGCGGTACATGAGCGGAAAGGACATCACCACCGCTGCCAGCACCGTGGCCGTCCAGGAAAAAGCGATCTTCACGCCGAAATATTGTAAAAAGAAGATGCCGATGGGCCGTTTCACCCCAAACAGATATAAGAGAAAAAAGCCCGCCACCGTAGGCGGAAGCACCAGCGGCAGCGTCAGCACGCCGTCCAGGAGAATCTTCATCCGCTCGTTTTTCATGCTGACCACCCACCAGGCTGCCAGGATCCCGAGAAAGAAGGTAAGCACGATGGAGACACTGGCTGTCTTCATGGAAATCAGAATTGGGGACCAGTCCATCTTGTTGCTCCTTTCTTTTTACTTGGCTGCTACAAAGCCGTAAGACTCAAATACCGCGATTGCTTCCGGAGTCTGTAAGAAGTCAACGAATGCCTTTGCAGCATCCTCGTGAGCAGTCGCCTTTACCACGGCTACCGGATAGATGACTTTCTTTTCCAGGCTTCCCTCCGGTGCCTCTGCAACAACAGTAACCTGATCAGCCTTGCTTGCTGCATCGGTTGCGTAAACGATACCTGCGTCAGCACTTGCTGCTGCAACCTGGTTTAATACCTCCGTTACGTTGGTACCAAAGCTTACCTTATCCTGAATGCTGTCCCATACGTTTAAATTAGTCAAAGCTTCTTTTGCGTACTGGCCGGCCGGAACACTCTCCGGATCACCCAGTGCGATCGATGCTGCATCACCGATCTTCTCGAAGGAATCCATTTTGCTGTCGCTGCCGGTCGGAACGATCAGAACGATCTTGTTCTCTAACAGGTTTACAATGGTATCGGAAGCGATCATGCCTTCCTCATCCAGAGCCTTCATCTGCTTGGTCGCTGCAGACATAAATACGTCTGCCTCCAGGCCTTCCTCGATCTGGGTCTGCAGCTTTCCTGAGCTGTCGTAGGTTCCCTCAACGGTTACGCCCGGATACTGCTCCTCGAACATCTGGATCAGTTCATCCTCATATGCGTTCTTTAAGCTTGCTGCCGCCGCAACCAGAATACTCTGCTCGCCAAGGTCTGCCTTTGCCTCTGCTTTGCTCTCTGCCTCTGTCTCTGCTGCAGTGGTTTCCGCTGCGATTGTCTCAGTCTCGGTTGCTGCTGCGGTGGTCTCCTGCGGTTTGGAGGAGCATCCTGCCATCATACCTGCAACCATCATAGCTGCCATTACAACTGCGAACGGTTTCTTCATCTTTTCTCTCCCTTTTGTTTTCTATTTTCTCGCGCACTCAGACGCGGTGCCACGCAAAATCTTTAACCCATGATCCAGCGCTCCCAGAATAAAGCCAAGGCTCTCCTTCACGGCCTTCGGACTTCCCGGAAGATTCACGATCAGGGTCTTTTTGCGGATCACAGACGCGCCGCGGCTTAACATGGCCCGGTCTGTGATCTGCATGGACTTCATGCGGATGTACTCGGCAATACCAGGCGCATTCCGGTCTGCCACTGCCAGCGTTGCCTCCGGTGTCTGATCCCGCATGGAAAATCCGGTACCGCCACTGGTGACAACCAGATCTACCTGCCGGCTGTCGGCCAGACGGATCAGGTGATGCTTTAACACCGCCGGCTCATCCGGGATCACAAAGCGTTCCAGCACATCGTAGCCAGCTTCTTTTAACAGCTCCTCGGCTGCAGGTCCGCTTGCGTCCTCCCGTTCCCCTCTGGAGCCTTTATCGCTTAAGACAATGACCGCCGCCGTAAACGGACGGTTCTCATCCGGTGCTTCCACACGCATCACATCTCCCGGACGGATGATGCCTTCCTTTATAACCTCGGCAAACACACCTTCCCGCGGCATGATGCACTCCCCGACACGATGATAAATTGCGCAGTGGCTGTGGCACTCCTTGCCGATCTGGGTCATGCGAAGCTCCACGGTCCCGGCATACAGTCTGGTTCCCACCGGCAGCGCCCGGAAATCGATTCCGTCTACGACCAGATTTTCACCAAAGGCGCCGTCGCTCACGTTTGCTCCGCGCTTATTAAACTCCTCAACTTTATTATAGGAAAGAAGACTCACCTGCCGGTGCCACGTTCCCGCGTGAGCATCACCCTCAATTCCGAAGTCCGGAATAAAATGTCCTTCCGGGATGGTATGCTTTTCCGTTCCCCGGGCCGGACTGATGCAGATAGCCTTCACTACGCCTGTTTCATTAAAATCCATGTTTCTCACCCTCCAATTGCACTCATGCCATGCGCTTCTGTAATCTGATCCGGCTGCTCAAAGCAGTGCTCTGCCGGTTTGCCGTATATGGTGCGGGCCATGGCATCGAGAAGCTTCTGATTTTTGCTGACCGCTTCCTGCCGCACGCATTCACCACGCAGAATTTCTCTCAAGTCTGTTCCATCCTCATAGCACAAACAGGTCTTCAAAAATCCTGTTGAAGTCAGTCGTACCCGGTTGCAGGAGCTGCAGAACTTTCCGTGCATAGCACTTATGAGTCCGATGCTTCCCTGATATCCCGGAATCCTGTAATACACCGCCGGACCGGCCCCGTGTACGCTGCCATCGGCCTGAAGCTGAGGAAATTCACTGCGTATCTCTTCCAAAAGCTCCTCGTTGCTGCGTCCCTCCGAGTGCCGCCCTTCTCCAATGGGCATCAGCTCAATAAACCGGACATCCACAGGCTTATCCTTTGCCAGCGTGATCAGACGTTTCCAGTCGGTATCCGGCATGGAAACTGCGTTAACCTTTACTTTCAAGCCTGCCGCAAGAGCCGCGTCAATGGCCAGCAGGACCTCCGGCAGAAGATCCTGACCGGTAATGGCCGCAAACGTCCCGGCATCCAGTGTATCCAGGCTGATGTTGATCTCATCCAGTCCTGCCTCTACCAGTTCCGGGAGAATGGCTCTCACCAGGGTTCCGTTGGTCGTCATGGCGATTTTTTCAATACCCGGAATCTCTTTTAACATACGGATCAGCTCCGGGCAGCCTTTCCTGGCAAGCGGTTCTCCTCCGGTCAGCCGGATCTTGGTGATGCCGAGCCTGGCCCCGCACACCGCGATCTGCCGGATCTCCTCAAAGCTTAATATATCCTTATGCTCCACGCACTCAATGCCGTTTGGCATACAGTATTTGCAGCGCAGGTTGCAGCGGTCCGTCACGGACACACGCAGATACTTAATTTCTCTTCCCTGGGCATCCTTCACACCTGCTCACCGCCCTGCTCACGCGGATTCACAAAATGTCCGCTCTTTCCTCCGGTTTTCTCTGCCAGATGGATGTCTCCGATCTCCATCGCCTTATCTACCGCCTTACACATATCGTAGATGGTCAGAAGTGTCACCGAAACACCGGTCAGCGCTTCCATCTCCACTCCGGTCTTTCCGGTAGTCTTGGCCGTGCAGACTGCCTCGATCTCACAAGTTTCCGGGTGCAGGTTAAAATCCACGTTCAGCTTGGTCAGATTTAAGATGTGGCACAGCGGAATCAGCTCTGAAGTACGCTTGGCTCCCATGATCCCAGCGATCCGGGCCACACCGAGCACATCTCCCTTAGCCATAGTACCTTCTTTGATCTTTCCAAAGCATTCCTCGCTCACGCGGATACGGCCCTTTGCTACCGCCTCACGCACCGTTTCGCCCTTGGCAGTCACATCGACCATGCGGGCATTGCCCTGTTCGTCAAAATGGGTAAATTCCATATCAGTACCCCTTTCCAAATCCGCAGTTCGGGAAGGTGCAGACCGGGCAGTTTAAGCACAGGCCGCCCATGCCGAGGGCTGCCAGCTCGTCCGGTGTCACCTCATCGTCTGCCATGACACGTGGAAGTACCAGATCAAAAATGGTGCGCTTTGCATACATCACACAGCCCGGAAGTCCCATGATAACAGTTCTCCGGTTCCTGCCCTGCTCTATACGGTCGTAATAAGCCAGCAGGAACATGGCACCCGGAAGCACCGGGGCACCATAGGAAACGATGCGTGCTCCTGTATTTTTGATAGCCAGCGGAGTCTTGTCATCCGGATCTACACTCATGCCTCCGGTACAGATGACAACATCCGCTCCCTTTCCGATCATGTCCAGAATGCTGGCCGTTACCTTTTTGTCATCATCATCCCAGGTGACATGGTCAATGACCTCTGTGTCAAACTCAGACAGCTTGTCCACAATGACCGGGGTGAAGGTATCTTTGATACGTCCGTGGAACACTTCATTTCCGGTTGTCACAATACCGACCTGCTTATGCTGAAACGGCTTTAATTCCAGAATTGGCTTTCCACCGGTCAGCTCCATGGTCCGCTCCCTCACCGCTTTCATCTTCTCTTCCTCAATGACCAGAGGGATAATGCGGGTGCCTGCCAGCTTGTCTCCCTTTTTTACGGCAAAATTGCCGTGGCGGGTGGCGATCATCATCTGGCCGAAGGAATTGACCTCCTTTAGTGCCTTTGCGTCAATCTTTAACAGGCCATCGCAGGCCGCGGTCAGCTCGATCTTACCTTCCTTCGGCAAAGAACGGTCCATGTGCTCACCCCTGCAGATCTCGCAGAGCACTTCGGCTGCCTCATCCTCATGCATCATGCCCTCTTCCTTCTCCCAGACATAGAGGGTATCCTTTCCAACGCTTAAAAGCACCGGAATATCTTCCTTTGTAACAATGTGACCCTTGCGGAACACTGCGTCTTTGGTGACTCCGCGAATGATCTGTGTAATGTCGTGACAGAGGACTGCGCCCTCCGCATCGACGGTTTTGATCAGTTTCATGTGTGCTGCCTCCCAATCTTCCTGTGAATCTTCGTTATCATTCCGTTTTTTGTTTCATTCATCCGTTTTGTTCGTTATTTTTTTGTGAAAATAACGGTGGACTTTTAAAACCGGCCTGCCTTCCGGCAAACCGGCTTTTCAGATGATTCTATTGTAATCTGTTTTTCCGGGAAATGCAATCCCCTAATCTGTTTTATTGACAGTTTCCCTAACTTTTTTTCATGCGTTTCGTTACTTATCAGAATGCACACTCAGCCCCGTTCAATCAGCACCTGCATCACGCCGCCGCAGACCATGCCCTCTTCCTCTGCCACTCTTCCGGTCATATCCACATGACGGATCTGATATCCGCCATCACGGATCACTTCCCGGGCATGCTGCATGAGGTTTGCCTCTGCGCACCCCCCTCCGATGGTTCCCTGGATCAGCCCGGTCTCGTAGACGATCATCTTGGCTCCGGCCTTTCTCGGTGTGGAACCTTTTGTGCTCAGAATGGTAATAACCGCCTTTTTCTGATCCGCAAATTTTTCTTCCGGCTCTGCCAGATTGTGAATGACTTCCATGTCGATGTCGGACTGGGAAACTCTTCTGGCCTCATCTTCCGGTTTGCGTTTCACCTGAATTGCTTCTGCAAGGATTGCGACCGCAATCTCCTCCGGGGTTATTGCTCCGATATCAAGTCCCACCGGGGTGTGGATCCAGTCAAGCCACTTACGGCTGATGCCTTCCTCCTCCAGTGTGTCCTTCAGCTCGCGGACGCGCTTTCTGGAACCGATCATGCCGAGATATGCCGTCTCCCCCTGCTTTGCCAGGGCCCGCAGACAGACACCATCGTGACGATGGCCCCTGGTTAAGAGCACCACAAAATCAGAGGAATTGACATGCAGCTTTTCGATTGCAGAATCAAAATCCATGCAGAGCACTTCTTTCGCCGTCGGGAAACGAAGCTTGTTTGCAAAGGATGGCCGGTCATCGGTCACCGTTACCGCAAAGCCGGTGCGGGCCGCAAACTCTGCCAGTGCCAGTGAAACATGACCACCGCCGAAGATCAGCATGCGGTTTTCCTTACAGAACGGCTCCGCGATCCACTTTTCTGTTTTCTGCTCATCGTCAAACCCCGTAATGCATACCTTCTTCTCAAAAGCAGCCTGCTGTGCCAGAGCTTCCACTGACTCGTTTTCCGTTCCCGGCTCATAAATATGCTTTTCTAAGGTTCCGTCTTTCTTTAGCTTTGTCAGCAGTAACTTCTGATTTTCTGACTGAAGACCGTTAAGAAGTGCCCCATATACATTCTCAATCCCCATCATTCACGCTCTCCTTTTTCAAAAATTTCCTGTTAATAAATTATTTTAACAATATTTCACTCTTTTGTAAACGTCATGTGACTGAAATCATATTACATTCCACAGGACGCAATTTCCCCATCAAAACGTAATGAAGAAAAGTCTGAGATATGATATGATAATGTCATATTTCAGTCAATCGTACTCTCAGGAGGACTTTTTATAATGAACAGACAAGATTTTGAACAGCAATTTACATCCATCAGCGACCAGATCTGGGAATTTGCAGAGCCCCGTTACCAGGAGTTTCATTCCAGCGCCCTGCAGGCTGATTTTCTGGAACAAGAAGGTTTTACCGTAACACGGAATCTCGGCGGCATTGCCACCGCCTTTTCTGCAAGCTTTGGCTCCGGTCACCCGGTCATCGGACTTTTAGGGGAATATGACGCACTGCCCTGCATGAACCAGATCGCAGATTCTCCCGAAAAACAGACAGACCTTCCCGGTGCGGCAGGACATGGCTGCGGACACAACCTTCTTGGAACCGGCGCCATGGAAGCGGCCTGCCTCATTCGCGACTGGCTCTTGCAGACCCATTCGGAGGGAACCGTGATCTACTTTGGCTGTCCGGCTGAGGAGGGCGGCGCCGGAAAAGCTTTCCTGACCCGCTCCGGCTGCTTTGACAATCTGGACTTTGCTCTGGCCTGGCATCCGGGTTCCAAAACCGGCCTGATCAAAGAGACGCTCGCCAATATCCGCGTGATCTTTGACTTTACCGGAAAAAGCGCCCATGCTGCCGCCCACCCGGAGCTTGGACGTTCTGCGTTAGATGCCTGTGAACTTATGAACGTGGGCGTCAACTACCTGCGGGAGCATGTCAAAAGTGATGCCCGCATGCACTACGCTTATCTGAATGATGGCGGCGATGCGCCGAACATTGTTCCGGCTGCCGCCACCCTGCTCTACGCCCTGCGCGCACCGGAAAGCAGTTATGTAGCCGAACTTTACGACCGGGTCTCTGATGTGGCAAAGGGCGCTGCACTCATGACGGGAACCAGGGTTTCCTGCCGGACCGTCAGCGCCTATGCTGAGCTGTTGTCGGTTCCGGCCATGGAGGAGCTTATGATGGAGACCATGCAGGAGGCAGAGAAGCCGGATTATACGGATGATGATTACGCGTATGCGGCAAGGTTTGCTGCCGATCAGGCTTCCCCTTCCATTGAGACTGCCATTCTTCCTGCCGACCAGAGCATCAACCTCGGCAGTACGGATGTAGGCGATGTAAGCTGGCAGGTTCCGACCGGACTCATCGGCGTAACAACCGAAGCGGCCGGCTGTGCGCTTCATACCTGGCAGATTGTAGCCCAGGGAAAAAGCCCTCTGGCCCACAAGGGCATGCATTACGCGGCCAGGATCCTGTTTGCGGCTGCGAAGAAGCTGTATGAAAGCCCAGAACGCTGTGCGCTGATCCAGGACGATTATCAGCATGTAATCGGACATCGAACATATCAGTCCATGCTGCCCGACTCTGTAAAGCCTGGAGATTTTTAGTTGCACAACCGCGCCTGACTTTGTTATAATATAAACGAATTTTTGATTTATGATACTTCAGGAAGGGAGTTTTACTATTATGGATCTGACAAAAGCTGTGAAAGAAAAATATAAAAAGCCGCTGACTTCCTGCACTAACAAGGAAATCTATATCTGCCTGTTAGAGCAGGTGAAAAAGCTAGCAAAGGAAAAGGAAGCTGCTTCCGAAAAAACTGCTGCCACCACCGGCAGGCGCAAGCTCTACTACATTTCCGCCGAGTTTCTGATCGGCAAGCTGCTCTCCAACAATCTCATCAACTTAGGTCTTTACGATGAAGTTAAAAAAGAGCTGGCCGCTGCCGGCAAGAACCTTGCCGAAATCGAGGAGCTGGAGCCGGAGCCATCCCTCGGCAACGGCGGTCTGGGACGTCTGGCTGCCTGCTTTGTGGATTCCATTGCTACTCTTGGATTAAACGGAGACGGTGTTGGCTTAAACTACCACTATGGCCTGTTCAGACAGGTCTTTGACAAGAAGCATCTGCAGCAGGAGACCCCGAACCCGTGGATGGAAAACGAGAGCTGGCTTACCAAAACCGAAACCAGCTATCAGGTTCCGTTCGGCGGCTTCACGGTTACTTCCCGTCTCTAT
>ERZ838839.2695-NODE-2695-length-12808-cov-3.199561_pt1 | contig 12808 bp, 13 predicted proteins | sample MGYA00519909_ERZ838839 | MGnify/ENA primary metagenome ERZ838839 (study PRJEB31850, sample SAMEA3708843) | human gut metagenome | biome: human gut; feature: human-associated habitat; material: faeces | place: China | collected 2014 ... | reverse complement strand
TCTGCTGGAGCGGATTGCAGATACAGGGCACCGCTATCTCCCCGGCTGCGCGGAAGCTTTTTGACTTGTTCTTGTGCGCATCTGCATGGTTCATCGCAAATGCCTGTTTAGTATACTCCAGAAACACAGCTTTTGTCAAGGACTACATCTGCTCCAGTACTTCCTGTTCTTCCGGAATGCTGGGAATGCCGCCCTGTCTCATGGTAGAAAGGCTTGCTGCAGTACATGCAAACCGTCCGATGCTGAAAAGTTCGTTCTCATCCAGTTCTTCCGGTTTCTTCCCGATCTTTAAAAGTCTGGAAACGGCGCTTCCTCCAAAAATATCACCTGCGCCTGTGGTATCAACAGGTGTCACAGCCGGACATACAGCATACGCACCGGCGTTCCGATTTGCCAGATACGCGCCCCGCGGCCCCATCGTAATCATAGCAAGACGGACGCCGTACTCAGAAAGCAGAACCTCTGCAGCGTGCTTTTCATCTGCTGTACCCCAAAGAAATTCTGCCTCCTCATCACTGATTTTTACCACATCAGCCATAGAAAGCCCCCACAGGATCTGCTGCTTCGCTTCACCCGGTGTTTTCCAGAGCGGAGGCCGCAGATTTGGGTCAAAGGTGATCAGTTTTCCTTGCTTTTTGGCATATTCGACACACTTCTTTGTTGCCGTACGCGCCGGATCATCGGTAAGGCTCAGTGTTCCAAAATGGACTACCGATGCCTCATCGAGCATGGAACAATCTATTTCCTCAAACGACAGCCGGGTATCTGCCCCGGGCTTTCTGGCAAAGCTGAAGGTACGGTCTCCTTCCGGAGAAAACGTTACAAACGCCAATGTGGTAAACACAGAGTCGTCCACCACAATCCCCCTGGTCTCAATTCCTGCTTTCTGCATAGTCTCAAGCAACAGCTTTCCGAATGCATCGTCCCCCACCTTGCCAAGAAATGCTGTTCTGGCACCATACCGGCTCAAGGCTGCCAGAAAATTCCCCGGTGCTCCGCCCGGATTAGCCTTCATGGTCGGATAGCCTTCTGCATCTGCTGACTGAGTCGCAAAATCTATCAAAAGTTCTCCAATGGCAATCACATCGTACATGGTATCATCCCTCCATATTTCCTTTGAAATCTGCTTCTCCGGTTATTCTGCTGCCGGATACTCAGTACAAAGCAGACGATACGGCTTTTCATCCTCTTCAATCTTTGGGAATCTTCCCATCTTCTCGTAAAAGCGGTTATCTGTGTTGTCATCGTTGCACTGGCTGACTTCTCCCAGAAGGACCGGACCGCTTCCCTTCTCCACTTCAAAGTCGTGATACATATAAGGATAGATCGTGATGCTTTCACCCGGTGTCAGACGCACCTGGCTTCCTGCCGGAACCACCATTTCCCGCCCATCCACATGCACATGCACATCGTGGACTTTATCCAGATCTTCCTCTTTTGTGGAATTGTACACTCGAATCAGTACATTACCACCGCCGCGATTGATGATATCCTCCATCTTAGACCAGTGAAAATGCATAGGTGAGTACTGCCCTTCTTTGATATAAAGCAGCTTTTCCGCATAGGTTTTCGTATATTTGTCCTTCATATTCAGATTACCATTGCGGATCGTGATCAGCGAAAATCCAACCTTGTCAAAATCCCCCAGTCCATAATCCGTAATATCCCACCCCAGCATGTTATCACGGATCTCGTCATAATCATGACCTTTCTTTCCCCACTCTTCCGGTGTAAAATTGCAAAATGGAGGAAGCGCAAACCGGTATTTCTGAACCATCTGCTCCATTTCCTTTAATGCTGCATTGATCTCACTTCGTTTCATAAGAATCCCCCTTCTCCTGTGTAATTTATTTTTCTGCCCGTTTTTTGCGCAGATCTTTAAAAAACTGCGATAGCATGCCGGAGCATTCTTCCCGGCACACATTGATATCGGTCTGTACCTGGTGATTAAAGCCCTCTTCATGGAGCATGTCCAGGACAGAACCGGCGCAGCCCGCTTTTGGATTCATGCATCCGATCACAACCCGTGGAATACGCGCCTGAACAATGGCACCCGCGCACATGGGACATGGTTCCAAAGTCACATACATGGTGCAATCCTCCAGTCTCCAGTCTCCCATCTTTTTACAGGCCTTTTTCATGGCAAGAATCTCCGCATGAGCCAGTACGGTCTTGTCTGCCATGCGGCGGTTATAGCCACGCCCAATGATCTTGTTCTGATAGACGATAACGCAGCCGATAGGAACATCTCCCAAAGCTGCCGCTTTTTTCGCCTGTCGGATGGCTTCTTTCATATAACGCATGTCCTCCGGTGATACCGATGGCTCCTGTTTCATTTCTGATATTTCTTCTGTTCTTTTTTCTTCTGCCACATTTCCTTCCTTTCCGACATTGTAGCCCATAGCCAGATATTTTCTGTTATCAGTATAGCGGAAAGTCTTCTGTTAAGGAAGAGGCAAATCATTCTTTCATTCTCTTACAGCCGGATATCCGTATACCAGTATCCAAAACGCCCATCTCCCTGCGGTTGTTTCCTGGCCAGTACAAAATGAGGAAAGCCAAACATGGACGCCATATATTTCTCGTTGCTGAAATAATGGCCGGGCACACCAAGAAGATACCTGGGCGGCTGCTGCGGCTCCAGAAGCTTTGCCAGAATCAGATGACGGTAATTATAGTAACCGTGAAGAAGAAAACTGTTATTGCCATAGGTCCAGACCTCCCTCGGCAAAAGACCGATATCCTGTGGTTTGATGGACAGGATCTCGCAGCCGTTATCATAGTCAAAAGCCAGAACCTTGGTATACAGATCACTCATCTTCTTCCAGATATTGGTGTCAGCCAGTTCCTCATTTTCTTCCCGGTCCAGCTCGGCAAGACGAGCGGTATCCTCCGGGCCCCGGGGCTGAGATTGCTGCTCTTTTGGATTCTGTTGAGACTGTTCCAGGGACTTCGGTTCCTCCTGGAGAGTTTCCTGCTGCATTACAGGCTCTGAACTGTCCTTATCCACATTTTCATTTTCTTCTCCCCATGGCGCCGTAGCCTCCAGCTTCTGCTCCTCTGCTTCCAGTTCCCGCTCAATTTCTGCGGAAACCGTAAGTTCCTGATCTTCCTTTTGTTTTCTCAGATTCTCCGCAGTCACCTCTGCCAACTGAATTTCTGCCGTCTGTGCCACCGCGTCCTCCCAGATGGTCGTGTAACTCTGCCAGGCATTTTCCACCTCATGAATGGTAAGCCCATAGCAGTCATCCACACGCAGACCGGAACCATCCACATTCTCCGACTGTATCTGAGTACGGAATTCTCCGGCACCGCCGCGGATAAAAATCCGGCCAAGCAGAAGTTCTCCGCCGGCATGAAGCAGATACACCCCCACATCACTGCTACCCACATACACTTTCTTCACATTCACCTGAATACGGCACTGGGGGCCACGCATATCAATCTTGGCAAAGCCGATATTTTTTCCCTTTTCCCCGCCCTCATAGGCATATATGTACGAAATCAGTCTCCGATAATCAGACATAGCTCTCATCCCCTCCGCGATTGTAGTACCCTGGAAGTTCCAAGTGTACATTACTATATATGCAGAAGTGATAAGAGCTATGTTTTTTCTTTACATATAGCCAAACATTGTCGGGATCACTGTTGATACCGCCGGAACAAACGTAACAAGCATTAATATAATAAATATTGCCGCATAAAACTTTAATAGAATTGGCATGACATTTTCTAATTTCCGATTAGCAACCTTAAGACTCACAAAAAGAATACTTCCTACCGGAGGCGTAATGCAGCCAATACATAAATTAAATACAAGCATAATTCCAAACTGAAGTGCTGTCATTCCCAACTGTTCACATACTGGAAGCAATATTGGTGTAAAAATTAAGATTGCAGGTGTTAAATCCATAAAAGTTCCAACAAATAAAAGCAATACATTAATCACCAGAAAAATGACAATTCTGCTATCAGAAATAGACAGGACACCTCTCGCAATTGCATCTGGAATTCCAGTAAAGGACATCACCCACGCCATAATATTGGACGCTCCAACAAGGAACATGATGATACCCGTCATTTTTGCACTGTTAACAAGTATTTCGAACGTATCTTTAATTGTAAGATTCCTATAATAGCATGAAAGCAAGAAGCTATAAAGCACCGCAATTCCAGATGCTTCTGTTGCCGTAAATACACCTGAGCAAATACCACCTATAATAATAACAACCAGAATCAAACTCGGAATCGCGTCAATTGTGTATTTAAAAAACTGTTTGCATGTAATTCTTTCATCGCTTACATAATGAAATTTTTTTGCATAAAAAAATGCAACTATCATGCAGCTCACACCCCAGAGAATACCAGGAATATATCCCCCAAGAAACAGTGCTGCCACAGAGGTACCCCCACTGGCAAGAGAATATGTAATCATTGCCGTGCTAGGCGGAATCAGCATTCCCGTTGGTGCTGTTGCCGCATTTACCGCACAGGAGAAATCTTCATCATACCCCTTCTCTTTTTCAATTGGAGCAACAATAGATCCCATTGCTGATGCCGCCGCTGTTCCAGAACCTGAAATTGCGCCAAAAAGCATATTCGCAACAATATTGGTATGAGCCAGAGAACCCGGAATACGTCCCGTAAGAGCAGTTGCAAAATTAATCAGTCTGCTTGCAATACCTCCTTTATTCATAAAATTTCCGGCTAATATAAATAACGGAATTGCCAATAATGTAAAAATATTAATACCCTGAAACATCTTCAACGCAGATGCCGGTGCTGCTCCTGCTACACCTAATGACTGAACAATAATAATCAGAGACGAAATAATCAAAGACATGCCTATCGGAGCACCGATAAAAAGCATGACTACAAGAATCAAAAAAATAACTATTGTCGCAGTAGCTGCTGAACTCATGCTTTATCCTCCAATCTCCACCCGGTCAATAATTCCATAATGTTGATCACACTATATATTGCAACTAAAATTCCACTAATTGGCATGATACTATAAATAACATTCATTGTAATTCCAAGCGTTGGTGAAACCTGCAGTGCCCCAACCCCCATAAACTTTATGCCGCCAAAAAGAAATACAATAATCGCAATAAACAGATTCAACAGCTCTGTAAAGATCTGCAAAACACAATTTGCTGTTCCTGGTAATTTATTTACAAAAAATGTCAAATTCATATGGTCACGTTCTCCAAAAACAAGTGTCGCTGAAAGAAGTGATAACCACACAAAAGAATAACTAAGAATATCTTCAGACATTGTACTCGGATTTTTCATAACATATCTCATAAACACCTGATAGCATGTTAATACTGCCATAAATCCAAGCAAACAGCCACAAATAATTCTAAGTATTCTGTTCAGACAACTTTGAAGCCTTTTTATCATCTTCATAATCTATCCCCCTGTATTTTTTGTACAGTATCATAAAGTGGCTGAATCTCTGGATATTTTTCCAAAAGTTCTTCTTTCACTGGTTTCTCCAATTCACTGAATAAGGTTTTGTCTACTTTAATAAACGTAACTCCCATATTTTCCTGTGCAATTTTTTTATACTCCTCAATTTGCTTATCCCATTCTTCACATTCTATTGTATTAGCAATTTGAAATGCCTCATGAAATACAGTCTGCTCTTCCTCCGAAAGTGAATTTAAAAAATCCGAATTGGCCATCAGCATATCTGTAAAAATCTGATGCTCTGTATAAGAATAGTATGGAGCCACTTCACCATGTTTCATACTAACCAGTGCCATTTCCGGATTCGATGCACAGTCAATGACATGATTCTGTAATGCTGTATATACTTCACTATACGCAAGCGTAGTCGCTGCTGCCCCCAGTGCCGTAACAGTCATAATATTTGCCTCACTAGGCTGCACCCGGAACTTTTTTCCCTTCAGGTCATCCGGTGTATAAACCGGTGTTACAGAATAAATATTATTTACTCCATTGGCAAACCAGGTTACACCCTCAATACCTTTGCTCCTGGTACATTTATAAATCTCATTTGAGAAACTTTCTGTATTCATACATTTACGAAAACTAGCTTCGTCATTAAAAAGATATGGCATGCCAAAAATCTTGTACCTATTATCAAACGATTCCAAATTGCTGCCACTCGTTGCAACTAAATTTAATGTTCCCATTTGCAACAATTCAAGGGCCTGCGTATTATCCCCCATAATGGAATTATAATATATTTTCACTTCGTATTTGTCGCCTAAATTTTGTTCAATGTAATCTTTCATTGCCCTTAAGCCAATACTGATCGGATGACTATCCGGCTGGACTGTTGCCACACTGACAATCTGTTTTCCAGAACCAGAACCGCCGCTGGTGCTATTACTGCACCCCACTCCCCCAATAGCCAATAGGAAAATACCCATCAATAAAACTACATGTTTTCTCACGCGTATCATCACTCTTCTCCCTGTATTTTTTTAATGCCTCTGACAGTAATAAAATATCTACCACCAGAGGCAAGTTTCTATTTAACTTCTAGACCAAAAGTACGCCATCCTTCATAATCACAAGACCATCAATATCGGCTGTAATTTTTTTCATAACCAGATCCATGTGCAGCGGGGAATCTGTATGACCACCAAACATCAAATTTTTGCCAATACCAATATGTAAGTTTCCATAAGATCCTTCATCCGGCGCCATATGACCACATAATTCATTTTTATCATTTAGACCTAATCCCAGCTCACCTACATTATAAACCGTCGGATCATTATAATCAGCCAGTATCTTTCTTAAAATATCTGCTTCCTGACCACCCCTGATATTTACAATAAATCCATCCTTTACATCCAGATAAATGGGCTCTTTGATTAAGTTCAGCAGCGGATGCGGAATACTTCCATCAATGACAACAAGACCGTTTGCCGTTCCCTCTACCGGTCCAAGTGCAACTTCTGCATTCGGAGGGAAGGAAGCACTTCCTGGCTTAATTGAAGTTCCATAATCAATAGTGACTGGTCTGCCTTCTACGCTGCATACGAGATCAGTTCCACCTTCCGATGTAAGATGGAAGGTTTTTCCATGAAATTTCTCAGCAACACGATTAATCACCTTTGCTACTTCGTCAAAATCTGCAGTAAGTCCTCCATGTTCAAACATATCTAATGTATAATCCTGCACACCTACCCATCTGAGCCGTCCTGCTTTGCAGGCATTAATGCGAGCCTGGCTGTGCATGAGTGACATCGTGGTGCATCCGAAAGCAACGTCCGTATTCATCATTGCTGCAGCAATATGTTCTGTCGGTTCTGCACCATGAGCCTTTGTCGGCGGCATAACAACCATTGTTGTTTCAAAATACTGTTTAGCCCACTTATAAACTAATTCACCAATTTCTCTCTTGCCGTCATCTGTAATAACAAGAACTTTTTCTCCCTCTTTCAAATGAGTAACTGTTGTCAGTAACTGTTTTACGCCCAGAGGCATTTCCTTTGACATTTCCATACTTATATTCTCCTTTTACAATATTATTTTTCGTCGCAAACTTCAACTACAATCTCAACTTCAACGGATGTTCCTCCAGGAAGAGAGGACATTCCAAGAGCTGCACGGCTGTGTTTTCCTGCTTCTCCAAAAACTTTATTAGCAAGTTCTGTAACTGCATCCATAACCTTAGGAATATCTGTAAATTCCGGTGTACTTGCAACATAACCTTTGATATTTACAATTCTCGTAATCTCATCCAGATCTCCAACTTGTTCTTTCACTGCCCTGAGGCAGTTGACAAATGCTGCCTTTGCCGTTTCCTGCGCCTGTTCAATAGACACGTTATCCCCAACAATACCCTTGTTGATGAGTTCCCCATTTAACCGGCCTGCATGTCCCGATACAAAAATCAGGTTTCCACTCCTCACTGCCGACTCAAATGGCCTCTTGTTTGCCTTTCCGCTATTTTCAAGCGAATAGCCTTCTAAAAATAATTTGTTTTCGTAATTCATTTCGCCCTCCTTTGTTTTAACTGTTTCAATCATACCATCGCAAATCCACAAATACTAATGTGGTTTTTTCTCTGTATTTATAGACGGCATCTATAGATTGTTATATGATATAATAGATGTGATTTTTACTAAAAGGAGACTGCACTATGAACATGAATAATCTATATTATTTTAATGTTTTAGCCAGATTTCAGCACTACACCAAAGCGGCTGAATATCTTTATATTACTCAGCCAAGCCTCAGTCATGCTATTTCCAGTCTCGAAAAGGAATATGGGGTTAAACTATTTGAGAAAGATGGAAGAAATGTAAAACTCAGCAAATATGGAAAGCTTCTTTACCGATATACTTCTGACGGATTTTCTTCTCTTGAGATAGGGAATCGGACACTCAGCGAATTTAACAACAAAGAACATGGTTTTGTAGATTTTGGATTTCTGTTTATTTTAGGATATCAATTAGTACCAAATCTTATTAAATCATTTCATACCATACGGGAACACGAACAAATTGCCGTTAATTTGTATCAAAGCACCTCGGCTGACAGTATTCAAAATATCATAAATGGGAAATTAGACCTTGCCTTGTGTACGTATATTGAGGATAATTCAGAAATTGAATTTACCCCTCTTTTTAAGCAAAACCTTGTTTGTATCGTTCCACAGCATCATCCGCTTGCAAGGTTTGATTGTGTATCTATTCATCAAATTGCAAGCTACCCCATCATACAATACACAAACCAAATTGGTGAAATACAAACCATCATCACGAACTTATTTCTTAAATACAATCTAACCCCCCATGTGTATCTTCGCTTACAGGAGGAAATGACCATAGCTGGTTTCATTTCTGCAGGAGTTGCTGAATGCAGTGCCATCGTACCTGATTTGGATGTTTTAAATATTTATAATCTGAAAAAAATAAAAATTGATGATGAAAAGGCCTACAGAAAAATTCATCTGGCCAGAGCAAAAAATCGGCCAATGGCCGCATGCGTCAAGGTTTTATATGATTTTATTATAAAAGAATTAAAGACATTATAAAAAATGTACGGCTTAAAGAATAACTGGGCAGAATTCACCAGAATTCTGCCCAATATACTCTAAAAAGTATTAATAAATATTTCCCTGCTATTTACAATTTTCCGTAAAATAATTTGCAAGCTGCGCAAACTGCTGTAAGTCCAGTGCCTCACCGCGAATGGTAGCCGGTACACCCAGGCTTTCAATGGCAGCCACGATCTGTTCCTTGGTAAAGGAAACATCCGGCGCATTGTTCAGACCATTCTGTAGGGTCTTTCTGCGCTGGTTGAAGGAAGCACGGATGAGACGGAACATCAGCTTCGGATCTGCCACCTGAACCGGCATCTCTTTATGGCGGGTCAGACGGATAACTGCGGAACCTACATTCGGGCGCGGGATGAAGCAGTTCGGCGGTACATTTGCCACAATATATGGCTCTGCGTAATACTGCACTGCCAGTGACAGGGCACCATAATCCTTGGAGCCAGGTCCCACCTGCATGCGGTCTGCCACCTCTTTCTGTACCATAACCGTAATGTTGTCGATCGGCACATTGCTTTCAAACAGACCCATAATAATCGGTGTGGTAATATAATATGGCAGGTTTGCTACAACCTTGATGGGGCGTCCACCATTGTGTTCCTCTGCCAGCTTTTTTATGTCAACCTTTAAAATATCCTCGTTGATCACAGTGACATTATCGTATTCTGCCAGAGTTTCTTTCAGAATCGGGATCAGATTGTTATCAATCTCTACCGCAACCACCTCTCTGGCCGCTTCTGCCAGATACTGCGTCATGGTTCCGATACCTGGGCCGATCTCCAGCACCATATCCTCTTTTGTCACACCTGCTGCCCCAATGATCTTATCTAGTACATGAGGATCAATCAGAAAGTTCTGTCCGAACTTCTTCTGGAAAGCAAACTGGTATTTCTGGATCACCTCGATGGTATTCTTCGGGTTGCCAAGTTTTTCTCTCATTCTATAATTCTCCTGTTTCGGCTGTTTACTTATATTTCATCTTATCTTATCACACAATTTTTTCGATTACAATGAAAGCCGATACATCTGTTTTGCATTCCGGTTTGTTATCTCAATGATCTGCTCTGCCGGCACATCTTTGATTCTGCTGATTTCTTCCACCACGTACGGAAGATTCAGCGAGGAATTGCGTTTTCCGCGATTCGGCACCGGAGAAAGATATGGACAGTCAGTCTCCAGCACAATCCTGTCAAGCGGCATGTAAGCAACCACCTCTTTTAACTTTTTTGCATTATTAAAGGTCAGCACACCGCCAATTCCCAGATAAAAGCCCATGTTCAGATACTCTTTTGCCATCTCCAGGCTGTAAGAGAAACAGTGGATCACGCCTCCGATTTCCCCTGCTCTTTCTGCTTTCATGATATCCAGAGTGTCCTTTGCCGCATCACGACTGTGAATAATGACCGGCAGCTTCTTTTCCCGCGCCAGTCCAAGCTGCCGCACAAACCATGTTTTCTGAAGCTCCGGTTCCGGCTCTTCCCAATGGTAATCCAGACCAATCTCACCGATGGCCACCACCTTTTTCTCCCCCGCCACATGGCACAGCCAGTCAAAAAGATGGTCATTCAGCTCTGCAGTCTCACTTGGATGAACACCAACTGCACCGTATACGAACGGATACTTTTTCATCAGCTCCAATGTGTTTTTAGTAGTCTGGATGCTGGCACCCACGTTTACTACTGCTTCAATTCCATGTTCCGCAAGACTCTTTAAAACCGCATCCCGGTCTTCATTAAATGCCTCATCATCATAATGGGCATGGGTATCAAAAATCATTGTAATCTCCTCTTTATCAAAAATCCGGATTACCCGAACACCAGTCTTGAAATCCCATACAGGACAAGCAGATGCACCGGATACACCAGATAGAAAAACCATTTGCCTTTCCAGATTCCACGGGTTCCGTTGTAGCACCGGATCAGGAAAAAGGATACCGCAAGGCCTAGAATATAAACCGGCCGGAACTCTGCTGCTGCCATCAGGACAAAACCAGCCAGACATGCGGTATCCGGTGTCAGACGAAACCAGAACAAAACTGCCGCCAGCATGATACCGGCCGCATCATAATCGGTCCGCAAAAGCCAGGCCAGAAGCGCCGCTCCCACAATCACCGCCATCTGCCGATACTGTGCCAGTGCCGCATCGGTATTCCTGCCAATCCATTCCACCGCAGTCAGCATAAGCACACTGAGAAACAGTGTGAAAAATACATTCTGACTATGTGTATCCCATATTTTCCCGTAAACAAGTAAATCAAAGGGGATTTCCGAAATCAAGGCAAATACACCAAGACGCAGCGCATAGCGCCTGCGGTTTCTGGTGTGACAGAATCCTTCTGTCAGCAGGAACACATAAATCGGAAACGCCATACGCCCCACGGACCGCAGAATCCAGAACGCCTGGTTCCAGCACTCTGCCACCGTGTCTTTCCCAGCCACATACAACGCCGGAATCAGACCATACGCCAGGAGTCGAATAGCTGCATGGTCGCACAGCATACTGATAACGGCAATCAGCTTTAGCTGATTGCCGTTTAATCCATGTCTCAAAAACTGTTTTTCAGACATCTGTCTTTGTTCCTCTTTTTCAGCAGCCTCACAACTGCCATGTTTTTACTGCAGAATCTTACTTTAGCAGATTTCTGCACCGGACGGCATCTTCTTCTCCGGAACCATCAGGGACAGGTTGCCGTCTGCGTCTTCTGCGCAGAGGAGCATGCCCTCAGACAGAACTCCGGCCAGCTTTGCAGGCTTTAAGTTGACAACTACCATAACTTTCTTGCCTACCATCTCTTCCGGTGAGTAATGTGCCTTGATGCCGCTGACGATCTGCTTTACCTGGCTGCCGATCTTAACCTGGGAGCAGAGAAGCTTTTTAGACTTCTTGACTGCCTCGCAGGCAATGATCTCGCCAACCTGGAACTGAAGCTTTGCAAAATCATCATACTCAATCTCAGCCTTCGGCTCGATGTCGATAACCGGTTCCTCTTCCTTTACTTCCTCAGCAGCCGGCTGTGCAGCCTTCTCTGCTGCGCGCATAGCCTCTACCTTTTCCATTACTTCCTTAAGATCCATTCTTGCAAACAGAATCTCCGGCGCGTCGGTTACATGCTCGCCGGACGGATACAGACCAAACTGATCCATCTCACACAGAGCACGCTTCTGCGCATGGAGCTGTGCCAGGATTTTCCTGGATGTATCCGGCATAAAGGACTCCAGGAGGGAGGCACCAATGGTAATGGCCTCTACCAGATTATACAGCACCGTAGCCAGACGTTCTTTCTGAGCCTCGTCCTTGGCCAGTGCCCAAGGCATAGTCTCATCGATATATTTGTTGCAGCGGCGGAAGATGTTGAAGATCTCGGTGATGGCATCTGCCACACGAAGCTCATTCATCTTGCTCTCTACCTTCTTTACGGATGCCAGAACGACATTCTTTAAGTCCTCATCAACGGCATCGGAAGCACCGCCGTTTCTCACCTCGCCGCCAAAATACTTGTTGGACATGGAGATGGTACGGTTTACCAGGTTTCCAAGGATGTTAGCCAGGTCAGAGTTCATACGCTCTACCATCAGCTCCCAGGAAATCACGCCATCGTTCTCGAACGGCATCTCATGCAGAACGAAGTAGCGGACAGCGTCCACGCCAAAGAAGTCTACCAGAGTATCTGCGTAAAGCACGTTGCCCTTGGACTTACTCATCTTGCCATCACCCTGTAAAAGCCACGGATGACCAAATACCTGCTTCGGGAGCGGCAGATCC
>ERZ838839.2690-NODE-2690-length-12834-cov-2.431411_pt1 | contig 12834 bp, 12 predicted proteins | sample MGYA00519909_ERZ838839 | MGnify/ENA primary metagenome ERZ838839 (study PRJEB31850, sample SAMEA3708843) | human gut metagenome | biome: human gut; feature: human-associated habitat; material: faeces | place: China | collected 2014 ... | reverse complement strand
GGTCCCGTCCCGGGTCACATCCGGCAGGTCCCGGATCTCCAGCAGAAGCCTTGCCTCTTCCTCCTGACGGACCTTTTTTTCCTTCAGCCTTTCAAGGGTTTCCGGATCCGGATCCACATAGAGGATCCCCTCCTCCCCGTCGATGGCCGCCAGCCTTCCGTCCCACTCCCGGGCCACAGGAACCGACACCAGGGCCGGGATCTCCATGGTCCTTGCCAGGATGGCTGTGTGAGAATTGGCAGAGCCCTGCTCGGTCACAAAGCCCAGGATCTTTTTCTTATCCAGAAGAACGGTCTCGCTGGGAGCCAGGTCCCTGGCTGCAAGGATCACCGGCTCTGAAAGGGCCGGTCCCCTTCCGCACCGTCCTCCGCCCTTTTCCTCTTCCTCCAGGATCCGCAGGAGACGATCCGACACATCCCGGATATCGGCAGCCCTGGCCCTCAGATACTCGTCCTCCATCTCCAGGAACAGACGGCAGAGCTCGTCCCCCACCATTTCCACTGCAAAGGCAGCGTTGACCCTCTCTCCTGTGATCGCCCTGGTCACAGAATTTCTGTATTCCTCATCCTTAAGAAGCATCCGGTGGCCCATGAACACCGCGGCGCTGTCTGCGCCCGCCTCTCCCAGAGCCCTCTCATACAGGGCCTCCAGCTCCCTTTCTGCCTGATCCAGAGCCTGCTCATAGCGTGAAATCTCCCGTTTGGTATCCTCCACCTGCCGCCGGACCACGCTCCGTTCTGCTTTCTCATAATACTGGAGCCTTCCCACGGCGGTTTTTTTCAAGACCGGCCTTCCTCTGACTATTTCCATACTCCGCATCCTCCATCCTTTTATTCTAAACGCATTTCCTCCAGGAATCAACACCTTCCCCCATCTGTGCCGAAAAAAAGCGGTGCTGTTCCAGAGGTCTTGACATTTTCATCCCCAAAACTCATAATATAACCATACATACTCTTACAAAGGAGGAGCTTATGAAATATTTAAACCAGCTGGATCATCCAGACATCCCGTATCCCACCGACGCCGCCACCGAGGGCAGCCGTTTCCACGATCTCTCCATTAAGGAGGCGGGCTGCGGCCTCTGCTCCCTGGCTATGATGGTAGACCGGCTCACCACAAAGACCATTTCCTTAAAGCGCCTGATCGCCCTTTCCTTAAAGCATAAGGCCAATCTCCATCCCGGAACGGATATGAAGATCCTGGGGCCCGTGGTGGCGGATCTGTACGATCTGGACTTTTCCACCACCAACAGCGTGAAAAAGGCCATGCAGCACTTAAAGAACGGCGGCAGCGTCATCGCCAACGTGGGCGGAGACCGGGAAGGCTATACCGGAGTATTTTCCCACGGCGGCCACTATGTCCTGCTTTTATCCGCCGGAAAGGACAGCATCTGTGTCCTGGATCCGTCTTTAAAGGAGGGCAAATATGAAGAACCGGGAAGAGAGGGAAAGGTGCGTCTGGACGCTCCCTTTGCCTACTGCTCCCCGGAACTGATGGAAAAGGAAACAGATAACCGGAATCCCGGCTTTTACCTTTTCTCCAGAAAAGAGCCCTGTTAAAGCAGCGGTCACACCTCAGCCATCCTGCGGTGATACCGGATGAAAAGGATGGCCGATAAAAGCGCCGCCGCACAGACCCAGACCGCCCGTTCTGCCAGCACCTGGCAGAGCAGGGCGCTGGCGGCCGCACCGGCCACAAATACCAGGTCGATCCAGTAATACCATAATCCGTGCTTCCTCTGCTCGCCGTTATTTTCAAGAGTTCCCACAGCCAGAAGCTCGGTCCCGCTTCTTAAATTTCCTGTACACATGGTCGTAGCAAAGGCCATGCCGTGCATCTTTCTGAACGCCTCCACCTGCATGGCGCAGGAAAAACCGATCAGACAGTTCACCAAAGAGTTCCACTTCTGGGGCATGAATCCGGCCAGGACCATCACCAGAAGCTCCAGCCACAGAATGCCCTCTTTCCAGTGGACCGTTCCGTTTTCTCCCACCCGCATACGGATCCATTCCGTCAGAAAGATCCCCGCCGCATAGGCGGCCACCGGAATCAGATACCGTCCGGCCATAGCCAGATCTCCCCGGGCCAGGCTGATCCCCATAAGGGCGATATTTCCCGTTTCCGCAGTGGCAAATACCTGGCCCCGCACCAGATAGGAATACGCATCCAGAAACCCGCCGGAAAACATCAGGATCGAACCCAAGCGTATGGATTCGGATACTTTTTTACTCGTCAGCATGTACTTCTCCTTGAATCCAAAGGCCTCACTGCCGCTGTGCAAAACGCGCAGGAAGGACAGTGAGGCCTTATCTGTACTTTCTTGTTTATTTATCCCGCCATTTGGCGTAAAGCGTCATGGGGCCGGTGACCGTATCCTTTGACAGATCCCAGGGGATCGTCAGGTTTTCGTCTGTATACCAGCCCTCAAATACGCTTCCCTCCCGGACAGGCTCCTCCGGCGCTGCCACCAGATCGCCGTACATCCGCTTCTGGCTCTCCACCACAGTCCCGCCCCGGGCGTCAAAATCCACCATGTATCCGCGGTTGGCATAACCAATCCCAAAGCAGATCACCAGGGCTGCCCCCAGGACAATGATGATCCAGTTTAAGGACCGTTCTGAGATCTTCACATACTTATAAAGACCCCGGAATTCTCTCTCCGGCTCCTTGTCCTGTTCCGAAGAGCCTCCGTTTTCTCTCTTATCTTCCATCTCTTACTTACGCACCAGATACTTACGCATATCAATGGCACAGGCTACCAGGATGATCAGACCCTTGATGATATAAAGCATGTTGGGGTCAACGGAAAGGAAGTTCAGTCCGGCGAAGATGATCTGCAGCAACAGAACGCCTACTACGATACCACTGATACGTCCGATACCGCCGACGAAGGATACGCCGCCGATTACGCAGGCCGCGATGGCGTCACACTCGTAGTTCAGACCGGTATTGGCGTTGGCGGATGCGATACGGGCGCCGTCGAAGAAACCGGTGATGCCGTACATAACGCCGGCCAGCATGAACACCAGGATAATGGTGCGGGCCACGTTTACGCCGGATACATTGGCTGCTTCCTCGTTGGAGCCAACGGCAAACATATTCTTTCCGAAGGTCGTCTTATTCCAGATCACCCACATAACGGCTGTCAGGATCACTGCATACAGCACATATCTGGGGATGGCAACGCCGCCGATGGTGAATAAGGTTCCTGTGATCAGGGAACGGTAGCTGTCGGTCAGTCCGCTTAAGGTCTGTCCGTTGTTGACACCATTCATTAAGTACATAAGGATGATACCGTATGTGATCAGCTGGGTGGACAAGGTCACGATAAAGGGATGCAGTTTAAATTTCGCAACGCTGAAGCCGTTTACGAAGCCAACGGCAGCGCCTACGCCTAACACGATCAGAAGCACCACCGGAATGGGCATCGCGGATGTCATGTTGGGGAATACCTTAAATACAGTGGTCAGTAAGGAAGCGGAGATACACGCTGCCAGGCCTACCACACGGCCTGCGGAAATATCCGTACCGGTCAGTACGATACAACCGCCGATTCCCAGGGCGATGGGCAGTTTTGCCGCCGTCAGGGAAATAATATTTACAATTGAAGAAAGACTGATGAATTTGGGCTGTTTTACTGTAATGAAAATGATCGCAATGGCGATGATGATATACATCGCATTGTTTAAGATCAGATCCCCAATCTTTCTCTGCTGGTCTTTCTTGGAAAGCGCTTTAAATTCCTGTGCTTTGGATGTTGCTTTATTGTCAGCCACAGTTCATTCCTCCTATCCTTATGCGAATTTCGCAGCGAGAGCCATGATCTCTTCCTGCGTCGTTGTTCTTGCGTCCACCTCACCGGCCAGCTGTCCGCCGGACATGACAAGGATCCGGTCGCAGACGCCTAAAAGCTCCGGCATCTCGGAGGAAACCATCAGCACGGTCTTTCCTTCCTTGGCCAGATTAAGGATCAGCTGGTAAATCTCATATTTCGCGCCCACGTCGATACCACGGGTGGGCTCGTCCAGAAGGAGCACCTCCGGCTCCGTTAAAAGCCAGCGGGCCAGGATCACCTTCTGCTGGTTTCCGCCGGATAAAGAACGGATCTGGGTCCTCTGGCTGGGCGTCTTAGTGCGCATGGCCTTGATTCCCCATTCCGTGGCTTCGCTCATTTTCTTATCACTGAGGAACGGCCCCACCTTATACCGCTTGAAGCTGGATATGGTGGTGTTGGCCTGGATATCGCGGATCCCGAAAATACCGGTGGCACGTCTCTCCTCGGTCAGCAGGGCAAATTTATTCTTTATGGATTCCCTGGCATTGCGGTTCATCACCCGTTTGCCATGGAGATAGATCTCGCCTTCTTTTCTTGTGGCGATCCCGAAGATATTCTCCAGAAGCTCCGTCCGCCCGGAGCCGTCCAGGCCTGCAATGCCCAGGACTTCGCCCTTTTTCGCCACGAACGATACGTCGCGGAGCTTGGAGTAAGCGGCGGTCAGTCCCCTTACCTCCAACAGAGGCTCTCCTACCACATTATCCTTCTCCGGATACAGGTTTGTAAGCTCACGGCCTACCATCAGCTTGATGATCTCGTTCATCGTCAGGTCCTTCGCCGGCTTTGTGGCGATCCACTGGCCGTCGCGCATGATGGTAACGTCATCCGAGATCCGTAAGATCTCCTTCATCTTATGGGAGATATAGATGATCCCGCAGCCGCGGTCGCGCAGCATATTGATGATCCGGAACAAATGCTCTACCTCTTCCTCAGTCAGGGAGGAGGTGGGCTCGTCAAATACGATCACCTTGGAGTTATAGGAAACCGCCTTGGCGATCTCCACCATCTGTCTCTGGGATACGGGCATGGTGCTCATCACGGTCTTCGGGTCCACGTTCACATCCAGCTCCTCGAACAGCTTTTTCGTGGCCTCGTACATCTTGGATTCACTGGTCAGAGGACACCATTTGGAGATCTTCGGGAACCGGCCCAGCCACATGTTATCCATAACATTGCGCTTTAAGGCCTGGTTCAGCTCCTGGTGTACCATTGCCACTCCGTTCTCCAGAGCTTCCTTTGAGGTTTTAAAGCTGACCTCCTTGCCGTCCAGATAGATATGGCCTGCATCCTTGTTGTAAACGCCGAACAGGCACTTCATAAGAGTGGACTTACCGGCTCCGTTCTCGCCCATGAGAGCATGAACAGTCCCGGCGCGGACCGTCAGGGAAACATTATCCAGGGCCTTTACGCCGGGGAATGATTTGCAGATCCCCTCCATACGCAGCAGCACAGGCTGGTTTCCCGATCCAGTGGCAGTTGTTGTGTCTTTCATACTCAAATCATCGCCTCCTGATTCTCAAGTATTTCGCTATACGCCGTTTCGTCATACCGGAAACGTCATCTCCGTATGGCGCAGAACAGGACCTGTTCCTGCGGGCCCTGTTCCCTCTCGCGGCAGCCGCCACATGAGCATGCGGACATGTTCATCTGGCCGATGCGCGCGTAATTTTTTATTTGATAGGAAATTCCTATCAAATAAAAAAATACGGCCGCACCGAAGTGCGGCCGCATCATCGATGACTTTATTCCTCGCCTCTGTACATAGCGTAAGGAATATTCACACGCCATGTTCCTACTACGTTGGCTGCATCGACACCCTCAAATGTTTCTGCGCTTGTCAGATAGTTTGCTGTGATCTGGGCAATAGTGTTTGCCATACCATCCGCATCCTGCTTGATGGTTCCTGTCATTGTACCGGCTGCGATTGCTTCCTTTGCAGCGTCGGTAGCATCTACGCCGAATACCGGGATCACAGTAGCGCCTTCCTTGTTGTAGCCGGCATTCTGGAGAGCAGTAATGGCTCCGATCGCCATCTCGTCGTTGTTGGCGATAACAAGCTCAACCATGTTGTTGTTTGCTTCGCTGTACTGAGACAGGATCGTCTGCATATACTCAGTAGCTGCTGCTGCAGACCACAGACCGCCCTGGTCAACCAGATATTTGTTTGTGTTGGCTGCATCATAGAAAGCTAACGGCTTCTTGCCAGCTGCCTCCAGAGCCTTGTCCGCATCCTCCTGGCCAAACTGGGTACGTGCGATGGCCTCGGCGTTGCCCTCCTGGCCCTTGAACATTACGTAGGAGATCTGGCCGTCACCGTTGAGATCCAGAGAATCATAATGCACTGTTAAGTATTCGCCGATCATCTCGCCCTGCATATGGCCGGCCATCTCATAGTCTGTACCTACGAATACAGCCTTGTCGTATGCGGAAACAACTTCCTCGCTTACGGAACGGTTGAAGAAGATCACCGGGATGTTCTGTGCCTTTGCCAGCTCGATGATATTCTTTGCAGCGTCGTCAGAACCGCTGTCCACCAGGTTTACTACCAGAAGGGAGGTTCCCTTTGCGATGGCTGTGGAAACCTGCTCGGTCTGGGTCGTCTGGCTATTGTTGGAGTCGTAGTCCTGGTACTTGATGCCAGCCTTATCAAGAGCTGCATCCAGTGCGGAACGTACGCTGGAGATATATGTATCGCCGTATGTATAGTATAATACGGAGATCTCTCCTGCGTCTGCTAAATCCTTGGCGGCTTCTGTAACTGCTTCTGTAACTTTTTCTGTCTCTTTTTCGTCTGCTTTTGTTGTCTCAGCTGCTGCGGCTGTTGTCTCTGCCGGTGCTGCTGCGGACTCCTTTTTATCGCCGCCGCATGCTGTCATGCTGGCTACAAGGCCGGCTGCAAGAAGAACGCTTACTAATTTTTTCATTTTGAATTCCTCCTCTTCTTTCGGTTTGTTATATATTAAACAACCATACTGTATTATACCCCATTCCATAGGTTTTGTAAAGGATTACCGATATTTTTTTATATAGACTTCCATTTTTTGTATAAATCGGCCCAATCCGACAGAATCCGAGGAGAAATCTCTTGTTTTATATTTACAATTTTCCTTATTTACATCTTTTCACCCGGAACTACCGGTACGGCGCCTTCGGGAACCGGGCAGAAATAGCCGCCGTAGCGTTTCATTTTTGCCTCGTATTCATCCCTGGCCGCCTGTAAGACCTCCGGCTTTTCCATCAGATCCACAGCGGCTGCCGCCAGGACCTTGCCGGCCATGAGCATGGCCTTATGGGCAATGGAAGTGCGTCCGCAGGACACGTTCTGCCAGGAATGGCCCGGAGCCTTGGACGGATATGTGGCGGTATTGATCTGTGCCGTAGGAACCAGCCAGCTCACGTCGCCCACATCGGTGGAGCCCATGCGCGGATGCTCCGAATAGAAATACGGGATCAGGAAGTCGTTGATGGCTTTTGTCCCGTGCTCTGAGGCTTTATCTACAAATTCGTAAAGCTCCTCGCTGTCCTCTGTAAAATCTCCCGGAAGCTTATTGTCCTTCATCTCCACAGAATCGCAGAGGGCCTGGGCGTAGGCGATCTCTTCCTCTGTATATTCCGGCATCTCCACCTGGCTAAAGTTTTCCCAGAGGAGCTTCTCCAGCACCTTATTGGGAACTGTATTGGAGCAGCCGTCAATGAACTTCTTCTCCATGGTGGTATCCGTCATCATAGAAGCGGCCAGGGCGATCCGGTCCACACGCTCCTGAAGAGCCAAGGCGTCCTTGGCCCAGATGGAGCGCACCATATAGAGCACCTGTGCCCTGGGCTGCACCACGTTGGGGGAATCTCCGCCGGCGTCAGTGATGGAATAATGGATCCTGGCCGTATCCGGCATATGCTCCCGCAGGAACTGGACTCCAATGTTCATCAGCTCCACAGCGTCCAGGGCGGAACGGCCCTGCTCCGGGGCTCCCGCCGCGTGGGAGGCAACGCCGGTGAATTTATACTCTGTCTGGATACAGGTATTGCAGGTACCGGAGGTCACCTGGTTTTCTGTTCCCGGATGCCAGGTGAGGGCCGCGTCGCATTCCTTAAATACGCCGTCCCTGGCCATAAATGCCTTGGTGGCAGCTCCCTCTTCGCCGGGACAGCCATAGAGGATCACCTTTCCGCTTCCCTCTCCCTTTTCCTCCAGATAGTGCTTGATGGCAAAGGCAGCCGCCATGGATCCGGCTCCCAGAAGATTGTGGCCGCAGCCGTGGCCGTTGCCGTTGGATACCAGTTCTTCACGGCTCTCCTGTCCGGCTACCTGGGAAAGCCCTGTGAGGGCGTCGTACTCAGCCAGGATCCCGATCACCGGCTTTCCGGAGCCATAGGACGCACGGAACGCCGTCTCAATGCCGCAGAAGGGATGCTCCACCTCAAAGCCCTCCTCCTTTAATACCTGGGCATACAGCTCCCCGGATTTAAATTCCCTTAGGGAAAGCTCTGCAAAATCCCAGATCTTATCGGATGTGTCGATGATCACGTCTGCCTTCTCGTCAATATAGCTTAAAACCTTCTTCTTTTCGTCGGTCATGGTTCTGCCCCTCCTATTTTCTTCTTAATATAATACCTTACTTAAAAATTCCTTTGTACGCGGGTTTGACGGATGATTGAACACCTGGTCCGGACTGCCTTTTTCGGCGATGATCCCGCCGTCCATAAAAAATACCCGGTCAGAGACCTCTTTGGCAAAGCCCATCTCATGGGTCACGATCACGGTGGTCATTCCCGTCTTTACCAGGCTCTTTATAACCTGGAGCACCTCTCCCACCATCTCGGGGTCCAGGGCGGAGGTGGGCTCGTCAAACAGCATCACATCCGGCTCCATGGCCAGGGCGCGGACGATGGCAAGGCGCTGCTTCTGGCCGCCGGAGAGCTTTTTGGGATACTGGTCCGCCTTTTCCTGGAGGCCTACCCGGGCCAGCAGCTCCGCTGCCATCTCATCGGCCTCCTTCTGGCTCTTCTTCCCCAGGAGCACCGGAGCCAGGGTCACGTTCTTCCCCACGGTCAGATTGTTGAATACATTAAAATGCTGGAACACCATTCCCATCTTCTGGCGGTGGAGGTTGATGTCCACGCTCTTATCGGTGATGTCGGTGCCCTCAAAATAAATATGGCCGGAGGTGGGCGTTTCCAACAGGTTCAGACACCGCAGGAAGGTACTCTTTCCTCCGCCCGACGGACCGATGATGGACACCACCTCTCCTTTGGAAATGGTTTCTGACACGCCTTTTAACACCTGAAGGCTTCCAAATGATTTATGCAGATCCTCCACACGGATCAGTTCACTGCTAGCGCTCACTTGCGTTCATCCTCCTCTCCAGCAATGCGATCAGCTTGGACATAACGAATGTCACAAGGAAATAAATGATGCCCACGATGGTCAACGGCTCCAGCACCCGGAAGGTAATGCCGTTAATGGTCTTAAACTGAGTCATCAGCTCTCCGATGAAGAACGTGGAGGCCAGGGACGTTTCCTTTACGATGGCCACAAACTCATTGCAGAGAGCGGGAAGGATATTTTTGACCGCCTGGGGCAGCACGATATGGATCATGGCCTGACGGCTGTTTAAGCCTAAGGACCGGGCCGCCTCGGTCTGTCCCGCGTCCACAGCCTGGATCCCGGCCCGAACGATCTCACAGACATAGGCTGTGGAGTTGACGCAGCAGGCGATCATCACGCAGGTGAACTCGCTGAGATCCAGCGCCGGAAACCACTGGGGCAGCATAAAATAGAAGAAATACAGCTGCAGGAGGATCGGCGTTCCCCGGATCACCTCCACGTAGACCACGGCAGCAGAAGGGGCTTAAACCTTCCGATCCCCCAGCTGCTGCGGTGCATCATCGCCATCAGAGAGCCGGACACGGTGCTGATCAGCACCGTGAGAGCTCCCATATATAAGGTCATCCATAAGCCGTGAAGGAAGAGGGATGAATATTCGCTCCATACCTTTCCCATAACTGTGAAAAAATCCATTGGGCCTTCTCCTTTCTTTCCGGCTTATTTCATCTCTATGCCAAGGCTTTCTGCCAGAGCCCGGGCTTCCTCGGTCCACTGGCTGTAAAGACCTGATTCGTTGACCTCTGCGATGATCCCGTTTAATGCCTCCAGAAGCTCATCCTCGCCCTTTTTAACGGCAATGACGTTGCCCTCATCGGAATGATCGAATTTAAACTCAGTCATGGCGATCTCCGGGTAGGACTTCATCAGCATCTCTCCGTTATCGTAGGAAACCGCCAGAGCGTCGGCCTTCCCTGTGGTCAGCATCAGAACGCCGTCGGTGATGGCTGTAATGGGCTGGAACTGGATATCCGACGGAAGCTGTTCTGTCACCAGGGACTGCTGAAGTGAAGCGTTCTGGGCCACGATCTTCTTTCCGGAAAAATCCTCCGCCGTTTTATAGGACGCCGCCTCATCCTTCATCACCAGAAGGGTATGGCCCTTATCCTCGGACTGGATGTTGTAGCGGTCTGAAAGCCCCAGAGTCTCGGCACGCTCTTCCGTATATGCGAAACCAGAGATCCCCATGTCGATGTTCCCAGAGGCCAGGCCCTGCTGAATGGCGGAAAATTCCATGGCCTTGATCTCCAGCTCCACCCCCAGCTTTTCTGCGATATACTTTCCAAGCTCAATGTCGGAGCCGGCGTACTCGACGCCGTCCGCGCCGATATTCTTAAACTCCATGGGAGCAAAATCCGGCGACATCCCCATGGTGATCTTTCCGGAGGCCAGGATCTTTCCCAGGCGGCTTTCAGGATCCACATTCGAAGCGGCCCCGCTTCCGTCCCCGGCCTTTACAGTCTCTTCTGCCGCAGCTGCTGTGCCGGAGGACTCTGCCTTCGTATCCACCGCCGTCTCCTTGCTTTCCCCGCCGGAGCACCCGGTCATCCATGCCATGGATATCATTGCTGCCATTGCCATAAACAGATGTTTTTTCATAATTATTCCTCTTTTCTTTATTTTATGCTTCATATATGCAGTTTCCAACGGCCATTTCCCGGTGACCTTTGTTTATGTTACGCATTATAATGCATAAATATACTTTTGTAAAGAGGTTTTTTGGAAAAAATATGCATTTCATCCATTCCATATAAATTTTTATGCATACCACCCGAAGGCGGTATGCATAATAGATAATCATTTATGGATTTAGATGTCTGCGATATTGATGAGCGTAAGCTCCTGGGCGCGGTTCTCCATACTGGTCACCAGGGCCCTGGCCGTATCGATGGCTGTAAGGACCGTCACACCGGTCTCGATGGCGTTTCTGCGGATGATAAAGCCGTCGTGGCTGCGCTCGGCTCCCTGGGCCGGGATGTCGATGACCAGGTCGATCTCATGTCCCAGGATCAGGTCCAGGATATTGGGAGACTCCTGCTCGATCTTGCGCACAGGGATGGTCACTACGCCCTTCTGGTACAGGTACCGGGCGGTTCCGTTGGTGCAGAAGATCCGGTAGCCCTGGGCCTTGAAGCGGGCGGCAATGTCCACCATCTCCTCCTTATCGGAATCGCGGACGGTGATGATCATGTTCTTATACTTGGGCAGCTTGATGCCTGCGCCCTGGAACGCTTTATAAAGGGCCTCGTTAAAGGTCTTTGCGATACCCAGGCACTCTCCGGTGGATTTCATCTCCGGCCCCAGGCTGATGTCTGCACCGCGGATCTTTTCAAAGGAGAATACGGGCATCTTGATCGCAAAGTAATCGGCCTCTTTCTGGAGTCCGGGAGTATAGCCCAGTTCCCTGATGGTGTGGCCGCAGATGATCTGGGTCGCCAGGGGAACGATGGGGATCCCCGTTACCTTGCTGATATAGGGAACCGTTCTGGAGGAACGGGGATTTACCTCGATGATGTAAACATCCTCTCCGTCCACAATGAACTGGATGTTGATCATTCCCTTTACATGAAGGGCCCTTGCCAGCTTTTCTGTATACTCCACCAGGGTCTTCTTGTTGCCCTCAGTGATGCTCTGGGCCGGGTAAACGGAGATACTGTCGCCGGAATGGATACCGGTACGCTCGATATGCTCCATGATACCCGGGATCAGGATATCGGTGCCGTCGCAGATGGCGTCCACCTCGATCTCCTTGCCCATGATATATTTATCCACCAGGATCGGATGCTCCTGGGCGATCTGGTTGATGATGCCGATGAACTCGTCGATATCCTCGTCGCAGATGGCGATCTGCATGCCCTGGCCGCCAAGAACGTAGGAGGGACGCACCAGTACCGGATATCCCAGCTCGTTGGCTGCCTTTTTGGCCTCCTCTGCTGTAAATACGGTCTGCCCCTTGGGTCTGGGGATGCCGCACTGCTCCAGGATCTCGTCAAACCGCTCTCTGTCCTCGGCCGCGTCCACGTCCTCGGCTGCGGTTCCTAAGATCGGGACTCCCATCTTCATCAGAGCTTCGGTCAGCTTGATGGCTGTCTGGCCGCCAAACTGGACAACGGCTCCGTCTGGCTTCTCGATATCCACGATGCTCTCCACATCCTCGGGAGTCAGAGGCTCAAAGTACAGCTTGTCGGCAATATCGAAGTCCGTGCTGACTGTCTCCGGGTTATTATTGATGATAATTGTCTCGTATCCCTCTTTTGCAAATGCCCATGTACAGTGTACGGAACAGAAGTCGAACTCAATACCCTGACCGATACGGATCGGACCGGAACCAAGTACCAGGATTTTCTTTTTATCCGGTGTTGCTACTGCTTCATTCTCTGTGCCTTCATCGCCGTATACAGAATAGTAATATGGTGTTGCTGCCGCAAACTCTGCAGCACAGGTATCAACCATCTTATATGCCGCTTTAATCTGATATTCTTCACGAAGAGCTTTAATCTCTTCTTCTGTCTTGCCTGCCAGACGTGCAACGATGTAGTCCGGGAATTCCATGCGTTTTGCTTCAAGGAGAAGCTCTTTTGTGAGCTTTCTGGTCTTAAGAGCATTTTCCATGCCT
>ERZ838839.2689-NODE-2689-length-12844-cov-52.343107_pt1 | contig 12844 bp, 10 predicted proteins | sample MGYA00519909_ERZ838839 | MGnify/ENA primary metagenome ERZ838839 (study PRJEB31850, sample SAMEA3708843) | human gut metagenome | biome: human gut; feature: human-associated habitat; material: faeces | place: China | collected 2014 ... | reverse complement strand
CAAAATCACGAAGGAATGTATAGGTAAGATCCTTGAAGTCCAATCCGGAACGGAAATCATGCAGGACCGCCAGTGTAGAGTGCAGGTTGTCCTTGGTGGACTGTTTCTTGTCCGAATTGTCAATGGCTGATTTGGCGAAAGTGGAGAAGCTGACATTCACGGCACTTTTCTTCTTGACAGCATCCTTCAGTAGTGAGAGTGTGGCAGGTATTCCGCGCTTCCAATACCCCAATTCTATGCCTTGCAGATACAGGATGTATTCATAGAGCATTGCGTTGAGTTCGTTAGATTGGGGGTGGTTTATGACTTGTGCCCCCTCACGGCTCCAGCACTCCGGTTTGAGGTAAACATTGGTCTTCAGGTAGATTTTCCTTTGGTTCAAATAGGCTTCAACCTGTACAAGGGCCGTGCCCTGCCTGTTAAGTCTGTTCTGGCGGTTATATACAAGACGGTATCTGATTTTATCCATTTTTCCGCAAAGATGCTATTTAATGCACAAACGACAAAAAAATGGAGTGCAAATTACCGACTTGCTATGAGAACATTACATGATCAAACAATGTTGTGTGAAGAATAGTATATGGTTGTTACAGTATAAAGGACGCAAAGAATATCTGCGTCCTTTATATATTTAAATTAAATAGAAACCTCAATTCCGATCCCAAGTACCGTCAGACTTGATTTTTTCAACATTGGAAACAAGGGAATTGTAATTGGTTTCCATGGTTGGAATAACCGCAGTCCATGCATTTTTATCGGCAGGACCGTAATTTCCTCCGGTTGTGGTGTTCTTTTCGGCAAAATAAGTAGCCCAGCTTCCTCCTTCTGCCCAGGTCTTGCGAACCATCGGGTCTCCCCAACGTTTCAGGTCGAACCAGCTGTGCCCTTCGTTGCAAAGGTCAAATTTACGGTATGCCTTAAGCTCCTCCCAAAGACTGTCACCGCTTTTTGTACAGGTATAATCCGCATTATAAGGCTTGACCGTTTGCTCAAGAAGCGTGCGTACGGCCTGTTCGTTACCTAAACGGAACTGTGCCTCCGCCTCATTATACATCATCTCAGCTGCACGGAAAATAGGAATACATCCGTCTCCAGTCCCGGATTTCACAATGAACTTAGTGGAGAGATAATAGAAGATTGTCGTGGTGCTGTATATACGTCCGGCGAACTCCTTCTTCACACGATTATAGAAATCACCTTTGGTCACCTTGCCCGAACCGCTGACTTTGGAAACATTGCCCACCTCTTCCGGGGTAGGGATGGCATAAATGGCGAGTCGCTTGTCGGCGGGATCAATCGGGTCCACTATCTGTTTGCTTATACATGGTGGATAAGTACGGGATGCGGAGCCGAGACAGCTGGCACTCATATAGTTATAGAATGAATAGTAATGAACAGGCTGTGTGTCGTCTTCGAACACCTCCCATATCCATTCCTGATTGGCCGTGTTGAATCCTGCCTTATATTCATCGGGGGTCATGATAGAGTAATTCCTGCGGGCTTCCTGTGAATGGGTGATGACTGTCTGCCAGTCATTACGTATAAGAGCTGCCCGTGAATAGACGGCGTGGGCCACATCAAGGTTTGCCATCCATCTCTTGTCCACATCGGCAGGCCGGTCGTATCCGCATGATGTGAAAAGACTGATGGCTTCATCAAGGTCACGGTAGACCAGCTCGAATGTTTCCGCCATAGTGGAGCATGGCATTTCGTCATTGTTTACCGTGGTACGCAACACAAGACCGCGCTGCAAGCCGCCTGCATCCGTCCATCTGCGACTGTACAGCTGTGAGAGCATGGTGTAGGAGTAGGCACGGTAGACCAGCGCCTGTGCCTTTACATAATCCCATTTACGTTGCTCCGCCACATTGGCAAGTCCCGTCTTGCAGTTGTCCAGAATCTGGTTGGCGTTTCTGATGAGTTTGTAATAGTAGTACCATGTTACATGGATGTTGCTGTTCGTACTGCTGGTAAAATAGTTGCCTTTTGCGAGGTTCTGCCAGCCGGTGTAACTGCCTTTCTGTATCACATCACCAGGATATTCGCCCTGATACGCATAAACGGTGCCTTCCCCGTTGTATCCCTGTGTGCTCAGATACTGTGTGCTCATGATCCGGCCCAGCCCGTTTACGGCGTATTGTGCGGCATCGGCATTTTCAAAAACAACTTCGTCTGAAACGCTTGATTCCGGACTGAGTTCAAGATATGAGTCTGAGCAGGCTGCTGTACAGAAAAGCAGAACTGCCATTGAAACTATATTATATATTTTTTTCATCTTTCCAAATGTTAAATGGTTGCATTAATACCGAATGTGAAGACACGGGCCGGAACCAGATAGTTGCTCTGGCCGCCACCTATTCCCATCATGGGGTTCATACCTTTACGGGCCGACCAGAGGTGTATGTTCTCGGCCGAGAATAAGAAACGGACAGTGGAAAGGTTGACCTTTGTTGTCCATCTTTTCGGAAGAGTGTAACTTATATTTAGATTCTTAAAGCAAAGATAGTTACGACTGACCAGCCAGCGGTCGCTTCCAGCATTATTGTCGGTGCTGGTCAGATTATTGATCTCGGGATTGGTGTTGGGATTGATACGTCCATTGCCGTCCACAGCCTTGTTTGCCGCATAATATCCGGCATAGTTCGCCTCTGATGTAGTCTGGCCTGCTGCAATAGCAGCATTGTAGGCGTCATCATAGGCATTCTTGTAAGTGGCTATCATGGCATTGGATCTATCATTGATCCGCCAGGCGTTGTTGTACAGGTCCACATGGTAATTTCCGGCACTTTGTCCGGGTGTCATCAGGCTGGAATAAGGGCTGTCGTATATCTTTCCACCAAGCGAATAGGTGAACATTGCAGATATGTTGATGTTCTTCCAGCGTATGTTTGCCGAGAAGGAACCGTATGTGGTAGGCAGCGCGCTGCCTGCCCATTTCTTTTGGGCATAGGTGGTCTTGAGCACATAATATTTCCCGTTGATCAGCCTGTAGTTCTCGGGAGCAAGCTCGGTGGCTCCTTGGACGGGATTGCCGTTGGCATCCCACATCAGTTCTCCTTCATCGTTGAGTTTCTGCTTGCCGCCAAGCTGTGACCCGTCAGGAAGTACGATATAATAATCATTAAGATTTGCCTCGTAAAGCGACTGTCCATCCATCTCGTCCACTCCTGCCCAATGGTATGTATAGTAGTCATATCGTGACTTGCCTTCGGAGATGAGATAGCTTCCGGAAGTTATGCCGACAGGCAGGTCCTCCCTTTGTCCAAGCTTTCCTGATGGATCAATGGGATATACGGTTTTCTTTTTATTCTGTTCGGGAAGTTTGACGATCTTGTTCTTGATGGTGGTAAGGTTTGCGGATACGCTGACAGTCCAGTTCTTGCTCTTCACGATATCGAAATCAGCGGAAATCTCCCAGCCGCGGTTGGAGATTGTACCTATGTTCCTGTCTGTGGTTGATGTGGAGGAACCTGTGCTGGTACCTCCTGCTGAACTGGGGGCATATACGCTGAAAATAAGGTCCTTGTTCCTTTTGTCAAAATATTCAACGGAGAGATTCAGCCGGTTGAACAGACGTCCTTCAATAGCCGCACCCCATGATTCTCCGGTTTCCCAATGCAGGTCTCTTGCCGGATTCTGACTTACAACGTATGCCGGCTTGGAATTCTGGGTCCATGATCCGTAAAGGCCATAATATGCGTAGTAACCGGAGCCGGAATCATTACCTACCTGTCCCCAGCTTGCCCGCAACTTGCCCTGATTGAGCCATGTATATTTTTTCATAAACTCCTCGTTGCTGAAGACCCAGTTGGCACCCAGCGAACCGAAGTTTCCCCACCGTGATTCCTTTGCGAAACGGCTGGAACCGTCACGGCGGAATGAGGCTTCGATATTGTACCGATTGTCATATCCATACTGTACGCGCGCCAGATAGGATTCAGTGCGGTAGCGGGTTTTGTATCCCGAGATACTTGCCATTTCAGAGAAGTTGGAAAGCGCATATCGGTTTGGAAAAGCTTCATTGGTCTTGCTTGTATAGGTATAGTCATAACGATAGCTGTAGTTCTCGTGTCCGAGAAGGACTTCGATGTTATGTCTGTCATTATAGGTCATGTTCCAGCGCAGTTGTTCCTGTAGAGTCCAGTTCTTGTAGGTATAGAGGGTTTTGGCAAGAGCCCCGTTGCGACCTGAGATGGAACCGTCCTCGGAAACAGTACCACGTGCATCACCGATGACCGCATTCTCGTATTTGTAATAATCGCTGTTACGTGTGTTCACATTTGCTTTAAGGGTTGCGGTAAAGCCGTAGGGCAGCACGAGGTCAAGATAACCTATTCCGTTGAGTGTATTGCGTATTGTCCGACTGTCATTCAATTCCGACTCCCATATCACGTGGCGGTCACGGTTCTGATTGCGGGTTATGACCTCCTGAGGATTTCCGTTCTGGTCGTAGATGATATAGCTTCCGCCGTCCCATTGCGGGTTTCCGGCACCGTCAAGCACATAATCCCCCTTATTCACCTGTATGGGGTTTCCAGCATTGTCATATACCGTTCCGGTTTCCGTATAGTGCGAGTGTACCGGGTAAATGGGAGCCATATAGCGGCAGAAATAGAAAGGATTGCTGTATGATGACGAGCCGTCCCCGACACCGTTTGACGTGTTCTGGAACTTCTGATGTGAGGCGTTGATGCTCATGCCGGCCCGTAACCATTTCACAGGCTTGATGTTGACGGCCATGCGTCCTGTCAGACGGTCGAACCCGGAATCCTTCATATATCCGTTCTCATCAAGATAGGAGAGTGAGAAGTAATAGTCGCTCTTGCTTGTTGCACCAGATCCCGAGAACTGGTATTCCGAACGATATCCTTTGCGTGTGGCCTGGTCAAACCAGTCCAGATCGCCGGCATACCCGTCAATGATAGAGGCATCGGCAGCCATTTTCCCATCGAGGGTGAAAAGCTGGTCGTCTGGTTTATTAAAGATGTTGACGTAAAGTCTGTCGGGAATAAGTGTGCTGTTCACGGCATTTAAAATAGCCTGTTTGTCCGTACGGTCACCTCCGCCGTGTACGAATGCGTTGGCTGCGTTCTGGTATTCAACCTCCATGAACTGGAAGGGATTGGTACGCTCATATTCCGGCAGGGCACGTTCGTACCAGCCTTGGTTGGTCTTGAAATTGAACTGGATACGTTCACTCTTTGACTTTTTAGTTGTAATCAGAATCACTCCGTTTGAAGCCCGGTTGCCATAGAGTGCGGCCGAAGCGGCATCCTTCAGAATGGACATTGTCTCAATATCCTCCATGTTAAGGTCAGAGATGTTTCCTCCGTACGGAACGCCGTCTATCACATAAAGTGGAGAGGTACTACCGTTTACAGTGCCGATACCGCGGATAAGTACTGTGGGGTCACTTCCAGGTGAGCCATAGTTGCCTGTGACCGTGATACCTGGTGTGGAGCCTTCAAGGGCCGAGGTGACGGATGTCACAGGACGTTTCAGGAGTTCCTCATTTCTGACCTGGGTGATGGCACCGGTAATCGAAGACTTTTTTTGCGTGCCGTAAGCGACAACAACGACTTCGTCAAGTGCCTGACTCTCTGCCGTAAGCTCGATTGTCATTTCTCCGGGAGTGATGGTAACTTCGCGAGTTGCCATACCGACAAAAGAAACAGTGATTGTTTTGACATTGTCAGGGATTTCCAAGGAAAAATGACCTTCAATGTCGGTAATTGTACCCTGTTTCGTACTTTTGACAAAAATGGACGCTCCCACGATGGGTTCTTTGTCAGACGAGTCTATAACCCGCCCCTTTACAATTTTTGCCATTGCCGTTCCTGTCATAAGGAACAGGCATGCCAACAAGAACAACAAATGTTTTTTCATGAGCGTTTAATTTTTTAGGTATTTAAAAAAAAAGTTTGTTTACGCCTCAAAACTAACCAAATTTATATAATAAAAAAACATTTTGCTTAAAAAAATAATTTGGGATAAAAATAATGTTCTGGAATGCTAATCCTTGAGTTGGAACTATGATATAGACCAGATGATTTTTAATGGATGTTTTTGACAAGTCCTGCTTTAGTATATAAAGAATCAGGAGTAAAGACAAAACTTTGATGAGCCGGACCTAGGTTTGAGGCAAAGGAGATGAATGTCAAAACTAATATAATAGTTCCGAAAAGTTACAGATAGTAATTATAACACTTAAAAGGACCGTATCAAGCTCTGTGTTGAGTAATGATACGATCCATTCTTTAGTCTTTTAGGATGCTTAAATTTCAAATAATAAGTTCATGTTTTCAAAAACAGAGTTTTGACACTCTCTTTTTCTTAATTTGAAATGAATCAGTGATTTGCTAAGGCTATGCAAAATCTCTTATTGAATGTCACCTTTTATTCATTATGACTATGGCATTGATGATGCTCATGCGATGAACAACCTATACCTGAATCTGCTATTTTTCCGTTCAGATAGTCCGTTGCGACATTCAAAATATTTCCGGAACATCCTCTTATCACTTTAATATGGTGGGCTGTAAGTACATTCAAAGCACCTTGTCCCATATTTCCAGCCAGCATGACACTGACCCCCATACCTTCCAGTTCACCGGCTATATTAGACTTGCAGCCACATCCTTGTGGCGACGGAATGGTTTCACTGCTCAGAATCTGGTTGTCTTGTCCTACTGTCAGAATTGTATAATACTCACAATGACCGAAATGGTTATCAATTACATTGTCTTTGGTAGGAATTGCAATTTTCATCATAATCTTATTCTTATTAATGTTAATATTACTGGTGTGTATGTCTTCGGAAAGACATACCGGACATACTGTCTTACGGATTTTGAGTGCCGGATTGATATTGTTGAACAAGAAACCACATGATCCGCAGCGGAACCATTCACTGTTGGTATATGACACGCCTCCTTCTATCATTATTGCGGCACCACAGACGAATGCCTTGGCTATCTTTTGCCTTGCACTGGTATATATTCGGCTGAGGGTAGGGCGTGACACACCCATTGAGATGGAGGCTTCCTGCTGGGTTTTCATTTCATAATCACACAGGCGTATTGTTTCATATTCTTCGAAATGCAGGAATATTGTTTCTTCACAACTATTGTTGGAAATGACAGGTCTGAATCCGGCAACAGAAGGCATATTGTTAACTTTGCGTATATTTTTTGGACGTGGTGACATTGCATGTTTATTGTTTCTTTCTGCAAAGATAATGAACAAATGTTCAAAATAAAAAAATATGGAATTTTTTTAAGTTACAAATAAAAATACACCCCCACTTTCGCAAGTAAAGGTGTATAAATCACAAATATATATGTATGTTTTAATGAAAAAGATGCCATTATTCATCACGAACGATAGCATCTAGACATTTTTATCAGTAAACTCTTTTAGTGATTTAGAATAATGTTTAATTCAATATAGATGCTACAAAGTTATATATAAATTTTGTTTTGCCCAAATTATTATGTAGTTGAAGTACGGTATCAAAAAGGCAGGATTCGCCAATCCTGCCCAATTCCATACACAAATCTTTTTATTAATTAAAATACCTCACGGCATTCAAAAATTAATAAATGAAAAAAACATTATTAATTGTCATAGCAAAGCTATAACAAATATTTAAAAAAGAATCATTATATGAAAAAAAGAACAGAATAAACGATATATAGACCAACAAACATTTAAAATAATATTGTAATACAAAAGTCATTGATACAAATCCTTCTGGGAGAACTGCTCACTAGTTTGAAGCTGTATCCTTTCATGTACAAAGGGATAGTAGAAAATAGAAGTTATAATGATATGATCGAAGCTGGCTTTTATAAAATACAAGATAACATGATTGATGGACCTAACACTTATTGGGGAACACTTGTTGTTTTTAATGATAGTGCTCACATAACACAAGTGTTCTATCCAAACATAGACAGTGCAGAAATATCCACTAGAAAAGGTAGTATTAATAATTTTGCAAAGTCAGCGTGGAGAAGCATTTCTTTTACATAAATTCGCTTTAAAATCAGAGCTGGGAGGACTGATACCGCTTGCAACGAATGAAGCAAACGGATTGATGAGTAAAAATAATTATATTAAAATTGCTCAATCCATCACGTCTACCAAATTAATAAAAATAGAATCTTGGGATGGATATTCTACACTTGTATTTATTAGAGCAAGTGGATCAACCGGATTATATTCCATTGATGGTAACTGGGCGAACAATGCAAAATTCACAAGATTGTCTGGTCCTTTAGGAAAGGGTCACTTTAATGCATATAGAGAAGAAAATGGTAATATTTATGTAAAGACGACTACACAGTCAGATCCATTGACTGTTACGTCTGTAGGATCTAATCATGTTTTCAAATTTGAGGAATCAGATAAAGATGTTGATTCTTTAATAGTATTACAATGATCGGGAGGATCGGGTGGCACCGGTTTGTACCGGACCACCCGTTTTTTATACCAAAGATACGGTTCGCCAATAATCCCAATTAATCGCCAACAGGCAGAAAATCTTGTCTAAATTCCTACCTGTGTGAGCGTACTAATATCTATATCTACTTTAGTTGCTGAAATGGCATTATCCATAGAAACACGATTGGTAAAATATATCAAAGCTCGTGAGAATACAGGCATATATACATAGTAGTTATGATCTCCATCCTTGTATATTTTCAGCAAATTAGGACCAATACTCTTTACAACGGACAGTCCTTTAACGTGATGTGATACAAAAGAAAAGATGTCTGCGTTCTCGCTATTCCCTTCTCCAATAATATCAAAAGTAACGTTTATATCTTTAGGATAATTCAGTTTGTATAAAGCCCCTTCTCCTAGCATGTGATTTACCAAAAAATAGTTTTCATTTAACTGAAGTTCTCCCAGGACTTTCGCGGCAGCCGAAGAAGATGTCAAAGTTGGGTTCTTGGAACCGTCCAAAGTACGGAGCCAAGAGAAGGTGTCGGACTGGGGCAACTGGTCCTCAAACTCATCTGTTCCGGCTGCCGCAGCGGCAGCAAATGTTGATATTTCTGATGCAGCGGAAACAATCCGTGCGGAAACTAATTCTGTCATCTCATCGATGGTCACCTGTCGTTCGTTGCCGTTTTTATCCACAGCTTTAAAGCCAACTATATTATTCAAGTCCATAATGCAAATTTTAAAATTAAAACAAATACTTCACCCATGCAAAATAATTACTGTTCTCAATATAATTCGGATCATCCTCGTTGGAATATGCCTCCCTCTCAAACGATACCGTCTTATACGCCCTGCCGGCATCCTTCAACCGTACCGCCCTGACCAGCCACTCCACACCATACCAGAGATAGAATGCCAGCCCGGCCAGTACCAGCCACCAGGCGGAAAGGTCAAAACACAACAGCAAGATCCAGATAACTGTACCGATGGCAACTGCCATCTCAACCCATTGACGGGCGTGGGTACACTCATGGTTTCTCACTTTCTGAGTGATTTTCTCTTCCGGTCGCTTGCTTAAAACAAACGGACCGATTGTTATCGTATGGCAAGAACTGAACGCAAGCAGCACCTTTGCCAGAAGGTTGTTACAATATACCTTTTTCATGTTGTTCCTCCTTTTTATCTAAATAATCATTCAAAGAATCAGCCAGCAGACCGGGCAGCATGGAGGTGGAGCGTCTTATGATATCCACCTCTTCTTCGTCAATCTCGACACCTTCAGCAGTAGATTTGAATATCTTCTCAGCAAGGAGATGCGCCTTCAAACCCGCTACGTTCTTGTATATCCAGTCACCGTAGGCCTCAGTGATGTTGTTGGCTATCAGTTTTTCTTTCTTAATCCCGTCGTAAATAGGAAATTGTGCAAAATTTATTCTCATACTTTAATATTTTAAATGTTATAAATCCACCCAGGTACTTCCTCCATTCGTTGACTTGCGAATTCCGTTTCGCCCAACGGAAAAAATATAATTCCCACATCTTACATACAGAGTATCATCCGCTGTTGAAACATCCCCGGTTGATGATACAGTTATACTTCCACTTCTAATTACTGTATCCAAAATGCCTTGATATAAATGTCCGTCTATTGACTGAAACCGTTCATATTTCATTTCAAATTTGTCGTATTGCAGCAACAAATTATCAACATTCACAGCCGACATATTAGTGCTGCCGATAAAATTATTACCGATATTGAATCCACCAATTGTCCCCTTTGTCGCTATGATAGTTCCGGTGATATTCGCTTTCTGACAAAGAATCTCTCCGGTCTTTGTGTCCATCCTCAGATTAGGCTGGCCGTTAGTGCTGTCCTGTGACTGCATGATACCGTAAGGTGCCCCGTCCGATGTGTATCCGTTCAACTTGAACATAAAACCGGCTATGTTCGCCTTATCAGCAAGGAATATGTCGGTTACCAGACTTTTGTATTTCTGCATGGCTTCCCAGTTGGAATCTCCGTTAGCGGATGTAGGAGCCGCTGATACAGAACTTCCATAGTTGCGCACAAGAAAATTGTAATAAACTTCACCTATTTTGTGAATGATCTTGTCACGCTGTTTTGCATTCCATACGTATGTCTGTCCGGAAGCCCATACACCTCTGTCATAAGGGAACGCACCCGTAGCTCCTGTTGCTCCTATGGAACCATCATTTGCAACACCCACACCCTTCTCGGCCACATAATTGTCATTCCAAGCAGCAGCATCGGAAGCTGATTTATAAGCCCGGACGGCAAACTGGGTGTATCCGGCTGTCGCAGGTACGGATATCTGGCTGTTCAGTGTCGCACCTACATGAGCCAGCCAGCTTCCGTTGTATTTGCGTGCAGCCAGATAAAGCGTGCTGCACGTGCTTACATTGCCTGCCACATTCTGTTTGCAAGTGACAAGGAATCCAGACGGGGATGGCGTGCCTGTTGAAGTGAAGTTGATCACGCTGACAGGACTGTCCAGCCAGTAGGATGCCGACGGTCCAACGGGAGCAACCATCTCCTGCCAGTCCGCATGTACCGTCCGGTTCGCAGATCTGCCGGCGAGGATGTATCCGCCGTCTCTTTTCCTGCGGAGTCTGCCGTTTCTGAACTTGGCGATTTTAATCGGAGGGTTGGAGGTTTCAACCTTGCTTAAGTAAGATCCTCCGGCAAACGATACTGTACTGTTCTTGGCATACGGAGTATTGGCGGATTCCCAATGACCGGCTGCTGTGATGCTCTCACCATCCTTTCCGTCACTGCCGTCCACAACCATCGGGACAGTCTCGACATCAACCGCCTGACCGTTCACGTAGAACACGAACTTCAAGCTACTGGTAAAATTACCGGAAGCCACCCCGACACCATCACCGATGGGAACCTCGGCCGCACCGTCACGACTGTACTTCAACTCCCCGTCCGTTGTGGCCGTAGTGACCGCACCGACTGTCTTCATACGCCGGCAGGATACCGAAGCTACACTGTAACCGCCGTTCTTGTTCTTGCTGACCATCGTGGCCGAAGTGACAAGGCTATAAATTACCGCATCGGAACCGTCCGCCCCGCCACGGACACCGGTTATCTTGAAAGTCAGTTCACGGGTATAGAGCTGCCCGTTCTTCATTGCAGCCAGTGTGATGGTGACCGTATTCTGTTCCGGAACCGACTTTCCGGCAGCGACGGATATCGCCACCGCTCCGGTGGCCTTGCTTGTGCTTGCCGTGAAACCGGCAGGCGTGCTGACTGTTAAAGTCTCAAGGGTGAGTTTCTCGGTACCGTACCACATGGATACATGGGTAGTCCATGACTGTGCGGAAGTAGTAACACCGGTACTGGTAAGAGCGACGCTCACCATCTCATTGTCAAGGTCGGCCATGATATTCGACTCCCCGTCCTTACTCCAACGGTGCACAGGGGCCGGAGTGCTCCATTCACTCCATACTCCATCACGCTTCACACGTTTGCACGCCCATTCCACCTGATGGTCTGCATCCACGCCAAGAAAATCATCTGTCCAGCCTTCCGGTATATAATCATCCTGCTGCTTCGAATCCGGCTTGTCAGGGGTAAGGCCGATGATGTTGGTACGGGTGTAGATCCACTCGTAACCTTTGCCGTCCTTACCGTCAGTCCCGTCTTTGACCATGACCATCCACAAACCATTCCGGTATATGTAAGTACAATGGTCAGCCGTATTTCGGTAGCTGTCACCCTCCTTGGGATTGGACGGATGGGATGCGAACTCACCCAAGAAGGTGATACTCTCACCTTTAAGTTCACGACCGTCCAGCAGCATCTCCCAGTCTTCATGCACGGTCCAGTCGGCTGATTTCCCGGCAAGGATATAACCGCCATCCTTTTTCTTTCGATAATTGCCGTTCCTGAACCTTGCAATTTTAATCGGAGGATTGGATGTTTTCACCTTGGAGATAAAAACACAGCCCGCCAAAGTGACCATGGTATTGACCTCGTATGGGGTCTTAGAGGATTCCCAATGACCGCCACCTATTACAGACAGTCCCGGATCACCCTTGTCACCTTTGGCGGCTGATACAAGCCAGTCCGGATTGTTTTCGGATGGCTCGGAAGTAGTGCCCTTGTCATTGACGCACAACCATGTGGAACCGTTATGGGGCACACGGGAATAATACGCATACTTCCTGCCCGGCTCCCAGCTAGGGAAGTCGATAGGAACGCGGACTGTGCTACCAGTAATTTCATCAATTTGAAAAATCAATCCCGTCATGATGATATCCTGCAATACTGCCGAGAACCTGTCGCAGTTGATCCCGTTGATGGTCATACCCTTCTTCTTGCCGAACCAGCTCTTCATCTGTGCCGGCTCCGGGTCCCAGGTGT
>ERZ838839.2687-NODE-2687-length-12856-cov-8.323568_pt1 | contig 12856 bp, 7 predicted proteins | sample MGYA00519909_ERZ838839 | MGnify/ENA primary metagenome ERZ838839 (study PRJEB31850, sample SAMEA3708843) | human gut metagenome | biome: human gut; feature: human-associated habitat; material: faeces | place: China | collected 2014 ... | reverse complement strand
TCTATGAGTTCCTGGAAACAAAGAAAATGGAAAGTTTGCAGGAGTTGGAAAAATAGATTAGCTTTGCGTCTGTTAACTTTGGATTGGAGGTGGAGATGCAAACAATTTCTATAGATATAAATAAAGTACAAAAAGGGGACGAAGCGGAGTTTCGTCTTCTTTTTAATCTTTTCTATCCTCGCCTGATGTCTGTAGCCTGCCGTTTTGTGCCTGAACACATAGCCGAAGATATTGTGCAAAGTGTCTTTGTGATGTATTGGGAGCAGAAATCTACTTTGATACCCAATGCCATTCATTCTTTCCTTTATAAATGTACCCAGAATAATTGCCTGAATTACCTGAAGCACCAGGCTGTCGTGTTGGGGCATGAGGAAGAAGTGCGTCTGGCAGAAGAACGCGTTGCCTTTCAGTTGGCAGGATCAGATGCCAATGAATTGTGGAATGAGGTGGTTGAGCGGGATATCCGGAAATTGTTGGAAGCTTCCATTTCTAAGTTGCCTCCTAAATGTCGTCAGGCTTTCGAATTGTCTTATTTTAAAGAGATGACCTATAAAGAGATAGCGGAGGTGATGCATATATCCTCCCGTACGGTGGAAGAACACGTTCAGAAAGCCACAAAATTCTTGAGAGAGGATTTGAAGGAGGTATTGTTCTGCCTGTTATTTTTGCTTCGTTAATACCTTTCCAGCAGGCTTTTCCGAAGTCTGTGAAAAATAAAATGCAAAAAAAGCATTTTTTTTTCTTTTTAACCCCGTAGTTCCTTCTTGGTTAATTGTCTTAATAATGAAAGACAATAAAAAAGTAAATGAAGGACGAAATTTTAATTCGATATATCAGTAAGCGCTGTACTGCAACTGAAGAAAAAGAGATTCTGGAGTGGTTGAAGGAGAAAGAGAACCGTCAGCGTTTATTTGAGCTGGAGCAGATTTGGGGACTGAAAGCCGAAATGCGCTTTTCGGATAAAGGGCGTATGGATGAGGCTTACCGGCAACTGGGCGGACGGCTTGGTTTGGGTAAGCAGGCTGAGAAGAAAGAGACACCGGTACGGAGATTCACCGTCAGGGAATGGTGGAAATATGCGGCTATTTTGGTTGCCGTTTGTCTTTTTGCAACAAACTTGTTCTATATCACGAAAGAGGAGCCAGCGGCATATAATACGGTCGTGGTTCCGAAAGGACAACGGGTTTCTTTGTTGCTGAGTGACGGGACAACAGTCTGGCTGAATGCTGAAAGCCGTTTCTCTTACCCGGCTAAGTTCTCGGAGAAATATAGAACGGTCAAATTGGAAGGAGAGGGATATTTTGAAGTGGCGCATAATCCCAAATGTCCGTTCACGGTGGAATTGCCGATGTTGAACATCAGGGTGCTGGGTACAAAATTTAATGCAAAAGCCTACTTGGACGAACCTAGCTGGATTACCTTGAAAGAAGGTTCGGTGGAAGTGTCAACCTTGGATAACAAGAGCAAGGAAAGAATGCTGCCCAATGACCAGGTGTATTATACGGTTAGTGACGGTTTAGTGCTGATCAGGAGTTCGGCGCAGGCAAACGTGGACAGCTGGACTACCGGCGACCTGAGATTTGACAACAAGACCTTGAAAGAAATGGCAAAAGTGATAGAACGCCGGTATGATGTGAAAATCAGGATTATGGACAGCTCGCTGGTAGAAGAATATTTCACTTGTCATTTCAGGAAAGACCTGACTATAGATCAGGCGATGGAATTGCTGAAAGAAACCAGACGGGTGGATTATAGAATTGAAAAGAAAACGGTATACCTATATAAAAAATAACAGTATGTGAAACTTTGAAAAACAACGGATGCCTATGAAGTAAAACCTTTGCAAAAAATGAAGGGCCGAAGACGCACCACCATCTTTCGACCCGGATTAATGAGTAACCTTATAATTTATTACAAACTAATCAATTACAAATGTATGGATAATATTATGAAATGCACGCCATTGGATGAGCAAAAATCACTATGGCTACGAAAAACATGGTTAATTATGAAATTTTTTGTTCTTTTTCTATTATTGGGAACGATCCCGTGCTGGGCAGGCGTCGCTTATTCACAGAATGTGAAGATGTCTTTGGATATGGAAAATACGACGGTAAATGATGTGATTAATGCTATTGAGAAAAAAGGGGAGTTCTATTTTACCTATAATCTGAATCAAATCAATGTCAACCGAAAAGTATCCATTAAAGTAGAAAATAAAACGATCAACCAGATTCTGGATCAGTTGTTCTCGGAATCAGGTGTTAATTATAAAATAGAAAATCGTCACATCGTATTGTATAAGCAGGTTGCTTCCGAAGTGGCAGCGGTGAAACAGCAGAAGTCTATAAGCGGTATTGTAGCCGATGATCAGGGAGAGCCTATCATTGGTGCCAGTGTCTTGGAAAAGGGTACAACAAACGGTACGATCACTGATTTGGACGGTCATTTTACTTTATCTATCGGCAAGGGAACAGAACTGATCGTCTCTTATGTAGGTTATACCACAAAAACTGTGAAAATAGGCAATCAGTCCACACTGAAAATTATATTGGTGGAAGATACCAAGACTTTGGATGAGGTGGTAGTGATTGGTTATGGCACACAGAAAAAGTCGGATATTTCAGGTTCGGTAACGTCTGTATCGGGTGATAAATTGTCTAAAATCCCTACCGCTAATGCGGAGATGGCATTGCAAGGTATGGCTCCGGGCTTGTCGGTAAACTTTGGCAGTGGAGCTGCCGGTTCTTCTGCCACTTTGCAGGTGCGCGGTGTGACTTCCTGGAAGGACGATGATGGTGAGAACAGCGAGAGCAACGGTCCGCTGGTAATCATTGACGGTGTTCCGGGAAATATGTCTTATCTGAATCCGGAGGATATTAAATCGATTTCCGTATTGAAGGATGCTGCTACAGCCGCAATCTATGGAGCACGTTCGGCAGCTGGTGTTATCTTGATTGAAACACATCGTGGTACGATGAATTCAGCTCCGAAGATTACTTTTTCCGGTTATTGGGGGTTGAGTGCCATGCCGAAGCGCTTGGATGTTTGTAACTCGGCCGAGTTTATCAAGGTACGCAAGATGGCATTGACAAATGCCGGTACGGACGAAAGCCGTTGGCCTAAATATATCAGCGAATATGAGAGAGATCCGAGTCAGTTTGCCGATACCGACTGGCAGAAAGAGTATTACCAGCGCGGCTTTACACAAAAATATAACATTGGCTACACCGCAGGTAGCGCTAACTCCAATGTCTCTCTTTCTGCTTTCTACAGCAAGACAGATGGTGTGACCATTGCTACCGGAGATGAAAAATTCGGTTTCCGTTTGAATTCTGATGTTACCCGTGGTAAGTTTAAAATGGGTGAATCAGTAAGCTATAGCCGTTGGTCTGCCGATCTGGAGTCCAATTCGGGTTTCTCTTCCATCTATCAGGTGACGAATATGGAACCGTTGGCGTTCCTTTACGATGAGAACAATGATGGTGGTTATGGCGGTGCCATTTCCGGTATGGGTATGTCTGATGCCGGTAACCAGGTGGCTTTCAATAAATTGATTGACAATACAAGTTCTAACGACTATATCGCAGCTTCCGGCTATTTGCAATACGAGCCGATCAAAGGACTTATTGTGAAATTCAATGCCAGCCGTAACATGTACTTTGGTAAAACCCGTCTTTTCAAACCTACTTACGAAATCGGTTCGGCCAAACGGAATACGATGGCCAGTTTGTCTGAAGCGCGCACACAGACTACCAACGACTTGCTGGAACTGACAGCTAATTATGACAAGACCATTGCCGAACAACACAATCTTTCTCTTTTGTTGGGACTTTCCCAGGAAGAAAATAAGTATGACGACCTTAGTGCTTCCGGTTCTGATTTTGAGAACAACGACATGAGCCTGATGGGACATGCCAAGAGCAACTATTCTGTAGGGGGTACCAAAACCCGCAGTGCCCTTCGTTCTCTCTTCGGACGTGTGAACTATAACTACATGATGCGTTACATGATTATGGCCTCTTTCCGTTATGATGGCTCCTCACGTTTTGCCAAAGGTAACAAATGGGGTTTCTTCCCTTCCGTATCATTAGGATGGAACATTGCCAATGAACCGTTTTGGGAAAATTTGAAAGAGACAGTTTCCATGTTTAAGTTCCGTTTGAGCTACGGTGCTTTGGGTAATCAGAACATTGGTCTTTACCGGTACATTCCTACTTTAAGCTACAATACTCATGTATTGAACTATCCTTTTGGCGGTCGTGAAACTTCTATGGGATATGCAGTCACTGCTTTTCCGTCGAGCGACATCAAGTGGGAAACAACGGTATATAAGAATATAGGTGTGGATGTGAGCTTGTGGAACAATAAACTGGAACTTTCTGCGGAGGCTTATATCAAGAATACCAGTGATATGCTTTCTAGCCGTAACATCAGTCTGGCTACCGGTTATAACTCTTCTATTTTGGTGAACGATGGTAAGTTGCGCACAACCGGTTTTGAAATGCAAGCTATCTATCATGGCAAAGCCGGAGGCTTGAAGTACGATTTGGATTTGAATTTGTCTCACTATAAGAGTGTGCTGAAATCGATGGCCAATCCCGATTATCTGTATGAATATGGTGCCTTACGCACTTACGTAGGAGGTGAGATCGGTGAATTCTGGGTATATCAAACTGCTGGAATCTTCCAGAACCAGGAAGAAGTGAACGAATGGAATTCCGCTCATGGTTATAAGGATCAAAACGGTAACTGGCAACCCTTGCAGCCTGTCGCCAAACCGGGTGATATCCGTTTCGTTGATCAGAATGGAGATGGTATGCTCGATACAAACGACCGTGTGAAAGTGGGTAGTGGCACACCGAAAGTATCATTGGGATTCAATATCAATTTGGCTTATAAAGACTTTGACCTGGTGGCTAATTTCTATGGTGATTTTGGTGCCAAACGTTACAACTATACTAAATATCAATTGGAACGAATGGATCATGTGTTCAACTACGGTAAGAATGCCCTGAATGCCTGGACACCAGAGAATCCTAATACTGATATTCCACGTGCCGTGTCGGGTGACCCGAATAAGAATTCCCGCACTTCCACCCGTTTTGTGGAAAATGGCGACTATCTGCGCTTGAATAATTTGCAGATCGGTTATAACCTGCCTGTTAAATATTGTAAGAAGATGGGGTTGAGTAACCTGCGTATCTATGTAGGCGGTACTCGTTTGTTCACTATTACCAACTATAAGGGCTATGATCCTTCAACTGGTTCTTCAGTCGGACAGATGGGATATGACTATGCAGCCATTCCTTTGAGTCGTGACTTTATGATGGGTCTTAAATTCGGTTTCTAATAAAATTTAATACGAAGATTATGAAATTCAAAAATATATTATTTGCAGTTCTTCTGAGTGGGATTTCTTTTTCCTCTTGTGCTGATTTCTTGGATGAAGACTCTAATCCCAATGCTTTGTCACCCGGTAATTTCTGGAAAAGTGAAGGGGATATAATGAAAGGATTGACCAGTGTATATGCCGCTTTGCAGCCAAACGCGTCTTGGGCGGTACCGTTTGAACGCTATATGGTGATAGACGAATATCGAAGCGATGAAATTACCCACAGGGATGATGTGACAAGCTGGATGAATATCTCATCGTTTAATGTGGAATCCAGTAACTCCGTGATCAGTAAAGAGTGGACTAATTTATATAAAGGTATTAATTATGCCAACCAATGCTTGACCAACATCCCTGCTGTACCTGGCGATTCGGAATCACTCAATGCATTGAAGAAGCAGTCCATAGCGGAGGCCCGTTTTCTGCGTGCTTATTTTTATTATCGTCTGTATGTGAACTTTGGTGAGAGAGTGCCCATTTACAAGGAAGCATTGGCAGGCACGGATGAAGAATTTTATCCGCCGCAAGCCAACCCGGGAGAATTGGTAAGTTTGATTGAAACCGAACTGAAAGAAGTACAGAGCGATCTTCCCGAAAGCTATGATGAGAGTGACAAAGGGCGTGCCACACGCTATACGGCAGCGGCTCTTCTGGGCAAATTCTATATGTTCCGCAAGGAATTGAGCAAAGCCGAAGCCGAATTCAAGAAAATCATCGATAAAGAAGGAAGTCTTTTCGGCTTGATGGAGAATTGGGCTGACAATTTTGATGGTATGCACAAGAATAACAAAGAGTCTCTCATGGAAATTCAGTTTACCGGTGACCGTTCGGGCGGACAGTATGAATACAATCTGTTTACTGTTCACTTGGGCCCCATGGCGGGACTGGACGCATACGAAGAAGCTTATCCTACAGACTGGATGTGTCAGACTTTGCTGGCTGATAAGACTGTAGATGGTAAATCCAGTGACCGTTTGCTCCATACACTTATTTTTGATGATCCGGAATGTCGTCCTTTCTATTACGAGAAAGGAAAATCCTTTAAGGATTACCACAAGGAAGGCGAGATTTTCTGGCATAAATATGTAACTTATACTGAAGGCATGAGCGATTATTGGGACTATAGTTTCTTTAATGTTTCCGTCATCCGCTATGCTGATGTGCTGCTGCTCTATGCGGAATGTCTTAATGACAGGGGTGAGACAACAGAGGCCATTAACATCATAAACAAGGTCCGTGCACGTGTTAATGTACCGGCATTACCGCTTACCATGAGCAAAGCCGAAGTGCTGAGGCATCTGCAAGAAAAAGAACGTCCTTGTGAGTTGGCACTGGAAGGTTCACGTTGGTACGACTTGATTCGTTGGGGTATTGTGGAAGAAACGCTGAAGGCTCATAACAAACCGTTTGTTGAGAACTACGTAGATGCTAAGCACCAGTTACTTCCTATCCCTCATAGCGAATTCCTGCTTAACCCTGATTGGGAGCAGAATCCGAACTATAGCAAGTAATCTAGTTTGTATCATTTTGAAGAACCGTTTATGAAACATTTATTTCCTATATACGGAATGTGTGGCATTCTTTGGCTGGGGGCATGTACCCCAGTCGCTACACAGCCGGAAGAGAGCCTGTTTACCACACAGGAGGATTTTCCTAATTTGCTGAACGTGAAGAATGTGCCCGAACAGGCTGTAGAAGGCGATCTCAATTTGTTTTCCGATCTGGGAGCATGGAGTGGCTATGCGTTGCCGGTAAATCAAAGCAGGGCATTTGCCGGTGCTTTCATCGGGCCTATGACGATGCACGGAAGAGGCTGGATTGCTCAAACGCTGGCGCAGCCTACGCTGATGGTCAATGGCGAAAAGTATGATCTGACCCGCAATACGCAGACGGCTAAGTACTTGCCCGGAAAACTGGTGCAGAACTTTAAGGATGTGCAGTTGGAGTTCACCACTGAATTGTGTTTTGCTACATCGCGTACAGCTTTTGTACGTTCTGTCATTACAAATCTCAGCGAAGAACCTTTGAAAGTGTCGTTGACCTGGGAGGGGGGTGTCTTTGAGGAGAATACCGTTGCCACTAAGCTGGACAAAGGTGTTCGTTTTGATTATCCGTTCTACGGGCGTCGGTGGGGAGCTGACCGCCAGATTATTACACTGCGTAACGAGCCACCGGTAGACGAGGTGGCGGCTACTGTCTTCTTCCGTACTGCCGATGAGGTAATGGCTGTTGGTAATGATAGCTTGCGGGCGGTTGAAAAGCGCGATTATTTGTTGCAGCCCGGCAAAAGCTATACTTCGGAATACAGTCAGACTCTGACCTTGAAAGGGGAAGAAACAGATAAGGAATATACAGCAATCAAGTCCATACGTTTTGATCAGTGTTTTGCCGACAATGAGCAGCGCTGGAATCAGGGACTTCAACGGGTACTTTCTACGGATAGTCCTTATATGAAAGAAAATGCTTACCGGAACATTGCCGTGAAAGCGATGATGACCTTGAACTCTAACTGGCGCACACCGGCCGGTGACATTTTTCACGGATGCAGCTTCCCCTCTTATACGGGATTCATCGGCGGATGTTGGTCGTGGGATGCCTGGCAGATTGCATCGGGCAATGTATTTTACAATCCCGAAGGAGCCAAAAGCGAAATGCTTTCTTTGTTCGACTATCAGGCCGAGAATGGTATGGTTCCCGACTTTATCGGTTACAACAAAGCTCGTAATAACTGGCGCGATTCCAAACCTCCTGTGGCATCGTGGGGGGCCATGAATGTCTATAAAGCTACAGGCGACAAGGCATTCTTGGGCGAGATCTTCGATAAGTTGTATAAGTTTCATCAATGGTGGTATGCCGAGCGTGACCACGATCACAATGGCATTTGCGAATATGGGTCTACTGATGGTACATTGATTGCGGCGGCTTGGGAGAGCGGCATGGACAATGGAGTCCGCTTTGACAATACCAAGATGCTGAAAAATGAAATGGAGAAAGCTTGGTCGATGGATCAGGAGAACATCTGTTTGAATTCCTTCCTTTATGTAGACAAACTGACCCTTTCGGAAATGGCTTCTATTTTGGGAAAACAAGAACTTTCTGAACAGTTGGTCAAGGAGGCTGAGGTAATCAAGCAGTATGTACAGACTAAAATGTACGACAGCGAGAGTGGTTTCTTCTATGACATTCGTCTGGATGACCGTACTCCCGTCAAAGTGATGGGTGCCGAGGGATGGTTGCCCTTGTGGGCAGGTATTGCCACACCGGAACAGGCCGAAAGGGTGAGGAACATCATGATGGATGAGAAACATTTCAACTCTTACTTGCCGTTAGGTACACTGGATGTAAGTCATCCTGCTTTGCGTCCTACCTTCGGCTATTGGCGCGGTCCGGTTTGGTTCAATCAGGTGTATTTCGGTATTACCGGATTGAAACGTTACGGATATGTGGAGGAAGCCGACTTGCTGACCCGCAAGTTCATGGCACATGCCCAAGGACTGATGACCGACGGGCCGATTCATGAAAATTACAATCCGCTGACGGGTGAAGTATTGAATGCACCCAACTTTGGCTGGTCTTCCGCTTTGATTTTGCGGTTGCTGTTGAACCAATGATAGTGGGAGCAAGAATCAGTATGCGGATGCTCCGAATTTATTAAAAGACATATTTATGATGAAAATTCGTTCTATATTGACAGGGGTTGCCGTGTCTTTGTCATTGGCAGGCATGGCACAATCCCAATATGACGGCGCTCCGGTGAACAGGAGCGTCGATGAAACGAGCAAAGACAATGTAGAAGTGCGTAGAAACAAATATCCCCGTTCGGATAACGATTGGGAGAATTTTGATGTGCTTCATATCAATCGTCTGCCTTCGGCGGCTAATTTTATGGGATATCCCACTAAAGAACAGGCATTGCAGGGTGATAAATCACAATCTCCTTATTTCCAATCCTTGAATGGAACATGGAAATTTCATTTTGTGCCTCGTTCGGATGAACGGCCGATGGATTTCTTTCAAAAAGGATATGATGTCTCGGGTTGGGATGATATAAAAGTCCCTTCCAATTGGGAACTTCAAGGGTTTGGTTATCCTTTTTACGTGGGTAGCGGGTATGGTATAAAGAAAAATCCGCCATTGATTGCCGTGGAGAATAGTCCGGTAGGTTCTTATAGACGTACCTTTACGATTCCTGCCCATTGGAACAAACGCCAGATTATTCTTTATTTCGGCGGAGTGGCTTCTGCTTTCTATGTATGGGTGAATGGCGAAAAGGTAGGTTACTCTCAGGACTCTAAAACACCTTCGGAGTTTGATATTACGCCGTATGTAAAACAAGGGAAGAATGAAATAGCTGTACAGGTTTTCAAGTTCAGTGACGGATATTATCTGGAAGATCAGGACTACTGGCGTTTTGCCGGCATACAGCGTGATGTCTATGTGTATGCCCGGCCCGAAACTCATGTGCGCGACTATGAAGTGGTCACCGACCTTGACGGAGAATACAAGAATGCTGACTTTCAACTTTTTGTAGAGTTGGGTAAAGCCGGAGAAGGAAAAATAAAGGGGGCTGAAGTGGAAGTAAGTCTGTTGGATAAAGCAGGTAAAAGTATCTATAGTGAACGTAAGCGTTGGAATGCTGCCGACCGGGAACTTCATTTCAAAAAAGAAGTGGTAGAACCTTTACTGTGGAGTGCGGAGAAACCGAATCTGTATAAATTGTTGCTTACTTTGCGCGTAAATGGCAAACCGGAACAATACATTTCCCAATACGTCGGTTTCCGCAAATCTGAAATCAAACATGCCCAATTGCTGATAAATGGCAAACCAGTCTATATAAAAGGAGTAAACCGACACGAACACGATCCTTATAACGGTCATGTGGTGGATGAGGCGTCCATGCTGCGTGATATTCAATTGATGAAAGAGAATAATATCAACAGTGTACGAACCTCTCATTATCCCAATGATCCCCGCTGGTATGAATTATGTGACATCTATGGTATGTATGTGGTGGATGAGGCCAATATCGAAAGCCATGGCATGGGGTATAAACCCGATCAATGTCTGGCAAACCAGCCCGAATGGGAGAAAGCTTTCATAGATCGCACGGAACGTATGTTCGAGCGTGACAAAAACCATCCTTGCGTCATTATCTGGTCATTGGGTAATGAAACCGGTGAAGGATGTAACTTCGCGGCTACCTATAAATGGGTACATGCCAATGACCGTTCACAGCGTCCCGTGCATTCGGAAGACGGAATAAAGGGGCCTTATACCGATATTTTCTGTCCGATGTATAAAAAGATAGATGTATTGATCAATCACTCTCTTTATCTTCCTACCAAACCGTTGATTCTTTGTGAATATGCCCATGCTATGGGAAACAGTGAAGGAAATCTTCAGGATTATTGGGATGTGATAGAGAAATATCCCTCTTTACAGGGCGGACATATCTGGGACTGGGTGGATCAGGGCTTGTATGCGAAGACACCGGATGGAAAATTCTATTGGGCATACGGAGGCGATCTGGCTCCGAAAGGCACTCCAAGTTCCGCCAATTTCTGTATGAACGGTCTGGTTGCCGCCGACCGCACTTTGAAACCGCATATCCATGAAGTGAAAAAAGTATATCAAAATATAGCATTCTCTTTATTGGATTATCATGAGGGATGGGTAGAGTTACGTAACAAGTATTTCTTTACAGATTTAAGTGAATTCAATTTTACCTGGAAACTGGAGGGGAATGGTGAGCTTCTGGCTACCGGAACCATTGATGATGTATCCTTGGCTCCTCGGCAGACAGGTAAGTTCAAGACTTCTTTCCCGGCCATACAGGCTAAACCCGGTGTGGAATATTTCTTGAATTTCTATGCCAGTTTGAAAAATGAGGATGGTCTGCTGAAAGCCGGAACAAGACTGGCTGATGCCCAGGTGAGTCTTCCATTCTATCAGCCGTTTGTTGCTGAGGTTCAGTCTTCACCGGTGATAGCGGATGATGCGGCTTCGTTGTTGACACTTACAGCCGGTAACTTGAGCGTAGGTTTTGATAAGGAAACCGGTGCCTTGACTTCTTATAAAGAAGGAAGTACGGAACTGATAAAAGAAGCTTTACGTCCTAATTTCTGGCGTCCTGTGACGGATAATGATATGGGAAATGGCATGAATAAAACCTTGCGTCCGTGGCGTGATGCGGGGCGTCAGGCAAAGCTGTTATCCATGGAACAAAAGGCATTGGGTAAAGAAGCTTATGAGGTTGTTTCTCATTATAAGTTGCCTGTAGGAGAGTCTGATTTTATTGTTACCTATCATTTCTCGGGAAAAGGATATTTGGATGTGAATTGTACTTTCATTCCGGGTAACGACACGTTGCCTTTGCTGCCCCGGATGGGAGTCAGCATTACGCTGAACAAGCAGTTCGACCAGATGGAATGGTTGGGACGCGGTCCTCATGAGAATTATATAGACCGGAATACTTCTTCCTATGTAGGTCTGTATAAGGGAAGCGTGGCCGGTCAGTATTTCCCGTATGACCGTCCGCAGGAAAATGGCAATAAGACCGAAGTCCGCTGGATGAGTTTGACAAATACCTCCGGCCAGGGATTGATGGCTGTCGGACAGCCTTATATCAGCACCAGCGCCTATCTGTTCCCTACAGAAGATTTGGATGAGCCGGGCCTGCGTAAATCGCAGCGTCATTTATCCGATATTCAGTTCAAGGATATGGTGACATGGAATATTGATTTAAAACAGATGGGAGTGGGTGGTGATACCAGTTGGGGAGCTTATCCTCACCAGCCTTATTTGATTCCGGCTGAACGTATGTCATTCTCTTTCCGCTTCTGTCCTGCAATGCAGCATGGAGTATCAGGAAACCGGCAATATTTGAATTTTAAGTAATATAGGTTCATTTAAAAAGACAGAGGGCAGGTAATGATTGTTCTTTTAGTTGCTGTAGCCCTTTTGTGAATAATTTAAGGTGGAAATGGGCTGTCTCAAAATAAAATTTGAGATGGCCTTTTTTTGTATTTAAGAGGCGCCTGAGCTCATAATCTTGCAAAGGTAGGTTTTTAAAAGAGACTCTTTTCATAAAAGTCTGCCACATCGTTTTTAATCTGTTAATATAACCTGTTAAGTAAACGGTTGGCTACAGGTGTGACGGATTGTGGTGGCGAACTTTGGAAAAAACAAGCAGGGAGGATAAAGTTTTCAAAAGAAAACCGATATCTTCTTTTTATGGAAAAAAACTTAAAGGCGGAACAAAAAATAGAGTCCATCCCAGCATAAAGTTGAGATGGACTTCATTACTATTATCCAAATGTAGGATAAACAATATTTAAATGTACTTTCGGACTATTTATCCGGCCATAAACACTCAATACATATTTTTAGTAATCCTTTCTTCAATTGTGTAAATAATAACATGAAAGTATACCAAAAAATAATCTAAAAGTATACCATCTT
>ERZ838839.2682-NODE-2682-length-12876-cov-69.646751_pt1 | contig 12876 bp, 8 predicted proteins | sample MGYA00519909_ERZ838839 | MGnify/ENA primary metagenome ERZ838839 (study PRJEB31850, sample SAMEA3708843) | human gut metagenome | biome: human gut; feature: human-associated habitat; material: faeces | place: China | collected 2014 ... | reverse complement strand
CTTTATATACTATAATCCATATATCTTCAACCATAAATACATGAATGACACGAATGGTACTCAACAAATTTAGCAGGCTTATTTCTAAGATAAAAATAACATGACAAATACCATATTTCAATAATATCCCCGTGAACGTTGCACTTAACTACTCAATACCTATTTTTATCATATTGTATTATACCTCTTGAAATTATCTATAGCTCAATTATAGACAAACTCACAGTATTTTTCAAACAAATAAATTATAACCATAAATGCTCTAAATTTTTAGATGATTTGAATATGTCTTAAATCCGCGATATCACAAGCTTTCCATCCTGCACATCAACCCTGACCTTATTAGACTCTATCCCCGCTGCCTCAAGCATCTCATCAGTGAGTTTTATCCTGTGCGCCTTGTCCAATACCGTATATTCCATTGCAGGGTGTTTCTTCAATTTCTCCGTACTTACCTTTCCGTCAGATATAAGCACTGTGCGGTCTACACGACCTGCAAGTGCCATATCGTGTGTCACTATGATGATGGTTATACCAAGCTCTTTGTTCAGCTTATGAAACAGCTCATAGATTGTATCAGCAGTCCTTGTATCAACAGCTCCGGTCGGTTCATCCGCAAGCAGTATGTCCGGCTTATTTGCCAGTGCCACCGCTATCGCTGCGCGTTGCTGCTCTCCTCCCGATAGCTGAGCCGGAAGCTTATCCTTATGCTCCTGTAATCCCACTGCATTTAACAGTTTAAGGGCATAGCTTTTATTATTATCCTTGCGTTTTTTTATAATTTCTCCGTGTTTTAAATTATCGGTATTACCTGCATTTTCAAACATCATCACTGCCTCGACATTCTGCAGCACAGTCAGGTATGGGAACAGATTTTTAGCACTTTTCTGCCACACAAAGCCCACCTTGTCCCTGCGGTATCTCACCATTTCAGCTTCTGAATATGTGGAAATATCTTTTCCGTCAATAGTGAGCACTCCCGCCGTGGGTGTTTCCAGTCCTCCTATCATATTTAAAAGGGTGGATTTTCCACTGCCGGATTTTCCTATTACCGCAAGCATCTCCCCTGTTTCCACCGTCAGGTCAAGTCCCTCCAGTGCCATCACCTTTTTATCGTCTGTCTCATATATTTTTACCAGTCCATCGCAATTTATCATCTGGTTTTCCCCCTTTTAATTTAAATTACTATGCCGTCACTAAGCTCAAACACCTCATCTCCCAGCTCCATCAGGTTCGGATCATGCGTGGTCATAACTATTGTGATGTCCTCATCGTCTATCAGCTCACGGAACAGTCGCATGACTTCAAATCCAGAAGCGGTATCAAGTGCTCCTGTCGGCTCATCCGCAAAGACCACCTTCGGGCGATGAACCACAGCGCGCGCTATCGCAACTCTCTGCTGCTCACCTCCCGATAGTTGTTCCGGCATATGGTTCATGCGCTTTGAGAGTCCGACACGCTCGAGCAGCTCTGATACTCTGTCATGCGTATTCTCATTTATCACATCGTTTTTTGCATCTCCAATGTCATTATCCATATCAGTCAAATTCTTCCGTATCTGACGTTTATTTTTCGCAAGTCTAAGGGCAAATTCCACATTCTCATATGCCGTCATCGTGGGAATTAGTGCTATAGACTGGAATACAAATCCCATCTCATACCGCCTTAGCATTTCCCGGTCTTTCTCGGTCATCTGCTCGAGATTTTTATCCAGAAACTGCACACTTCCCTCTGTCGGCATATCAAGCGCACTAAGGATATTAAGAAGTGTGGTCTTTCCGGAGCCGGAACGCCCTTTTAAGATGGCAAGTGTTCCTTTTTTTATCTCCATGGATACTCCGTCAAGTGCGTGGACTGTTGTACCATCTCCCGCCTTGAAATATCTTTTTATATTTTGAGCAATTATCGCATTTTCCATATGTCACGACCTCATTTTTTACATGCTAACTATCTTCTCCAAGCCTTAGTGCCTGTGCTATCTTCATACTCTTAAGCAGTCTGCTGATAACCACATAGCATACGGCTACAGCCACGAAAAGTACTCCTGTAAGCTCCAGCATATCAGATGGATAAATATATACATTTACTCCGATATTGTGTTTCTGCGGCAGATATATGATCGATATGAGCCTTACAAACATCGCTGTTGCAGTTATACCTATGCCTGCTCCCGCAAGAAGCGGCAGAAATGATAAAAATATCTGCTCGTTTAAAAGCATTGCTTTTACCTCTCTCATTCTCATTCCCATTGCGCGGTATATACCAAACTGCAGCTCCCTCTGTTTTAGTGTCATAACCCAATACAGCAAAAATCCTACTGAGCACACTATCAGTGAAAGTATAAAACTTAATGTAAACATACCGTTTGTGATCTGCACTGTGGCTGAGTTTTTATTCTCGTCTATAAGCTGCTGCGCGGATGTTATATTCCTGTATATTTCACTCTGTACTTTTTCACTTTGAGTGTCTGTTAAATTGTCTGCTGTACTGTCTGAATTTTCACTGTTCTCACCGCCCAGATATCCCACAATATCATCTACCGTTTTTCCTTTTGACAGGTTCATCCACACACTGTACGGTGTCATGCCGAACTTTTCCACAACCGTAGCATAATTTGCAACGATCAGGTATTTCTCCTGCTCGGTCACATTTTTGTCTGCATCTGTCTCATAGGTGTAACGCTCGTAGCCCGGAAAACCTTTTACTATGGCACATACCTTTACATTCTCGGATGCGTAGATCTGATCATCATCGACAGCCTCCGGTACATACCTTGAGTAATTTAAGCTGTCACCAACTTTAAGTCCCAGATCTTTTGCCAGATTTGACGAAATGATGACTCCGTCCGGCTCTTTTGCCAGCTCATTCAGGTAATTGAACCAGTGCGCGTCATTAATATCATCATTTTGTCCACTCTGCAATTTTGCAGTCTCACCGAATTCTTTTGTGTTTATCGCCATAAGATATGCATCCGAAACCGAACCACTGCCTGCGGAAATGTCTACCCTCTCGTCCTCAAGCACACGCGTGACACCGTCACAGATGCCCTCATTTTTGAGCGACTCGTATTTACCGAAATCAGGCCCGTCATACATCCAGTTTACAGAGCCATTTTTATTGTACTGTATCCTGAGTCTGAAATCTTCGTTGTATATCGCATCACAGCCCACATTGTAGACGATACGCTGCTCCATATTGCTGTTCATGGTGCGCGCCATATTCGCGTCAAAAATACCACCAGCCACTGTCATGATAAGAAATACTGCCAGAAATCCCTGATTGTATCTGGTTCGTTTTAGCTGTAAAAATGATGCATACATTGCCGGAGAAAAATGCTTTTTAAAGAGCCTGTCCACAAGCAGAATAATAAGTCCGGTAAGTCTTACGCACAAAAGTGCCGCTGCAAATATAAAAAGCGAATTGTCCAGTATCATGACAGGATCTATGCTCCTGTTTTCAAGAACAGATATCGCAAGCGTACTCTTCTGCTTGTTGTAATTGTAAAGCAAATATGCTGACAGAGCCAAAAGTATAACGTCTATAAAGCATTTCTCCCAAAGAGGCTTTTTCTTTGATATTCGTTCCCTACTGCTGCGCTCTGATATGGCATCCTTTGATTTTTTCCACACCGGAACTGTAATAAATAGTACCATGATAACTGCTGCTGCCACCGCATAGACAAGCATCTGCCATACAAATTTGTAAGTGCTTATATCCTTTGCCGTAAATCTTAAAAATCCGTCTGTAGATGCGGCAGCCCGGCACATTATATATCCGAGTACTATTCCGAGTACACAGCCCGCAAACGCTATTATTCCCGACTGCTGTAAGTACAAAATAAATACCTGTAATTTTGTCGCACCGCGGCTTCTTAAAACAAGTATGTCATTTTGCTCGAGCGAAAGTATCTGTACAGATATCATTCTTATAAATAAAATCAAAAGCACAAGACACGGCAGCTCCAACGCCCAAAGCATCAGCTTTATCGTCTTCTGCTGTGTAAAAAAGCGCTCCAGCGTATCACGGATGTTGTCATTGTAGAGCTTGTCAGCATCCTTAAACTGCTCCATATACCCATCATAAAGTGAGGCATTTTCCGTGTTGATCTGCGTATAATCCAGCATGAGAAAATCACTGTAGCTGATATTGTCCTCACTGTAATACTGCATCATTTCGTCAAAAACATCCTGCGAAACAAACATCACATCGCCCATATCCGAAAGCGTCTTGGCCCAATATGGATTGTTTATATCTTTTTCACGGCAGATCTGTGATATTACGAAAGAAATTTCCTTTTTCCCACTGCCATCAGGTACATGTAAATAGATTTTTTCACCTGCTACAAGTCCGTAGTGATCCATTGTCTTTTCGCTTATACAGCATTCGAATGTGGCTGTGCCAGTCTGAGATTTTACAACATCCGCGTACTCCGAAAGTCCCGGCAGATATCCTATTGTAAAATAATTGTTAGGACCTCCAAACTCTGTATCCGCGCGTCCTCCTGGGAGTGTGATAAGCTGCTGTGAGGAAACCTTGTTTATATCCACATATTCAGTCCACTTCTGCTCGTATCCTGACAGCTTATCAAGTACTGACTGCGAATCAGGATAATCTGCCACCGCATATGTTCCCTCGCGGCTCATCTGTGCAGGAAACTCATTCTGCTGTGTGGCATGATCCGTAAAAAGTCTGTCGAGTATCTGATTTCCCGCACCCTTTTCAAACATAGAGTGGCACACAAAAAGTGCTATAAACAAAGCCACTCCCATAAGCAGACACAAATTTAACCATTTTCTGTTTTTTAATTTATTAATTACGAAGCCAAACATATTTCATCGCCCTCATCAATACCGTAAAGCACAAGTGTATTGCTGCCTGATGTATAATCGCTCAATATTACCGGCTGCTTTACCACGCTGTCCCCATCAATTTTCCACACATAGTATGATATATCATCCTTGTCCATCGGATTGACCTGCTTGTGTATGATCGAAGTCGGCACCACTACCACCTTTTTAAAAGAAACATAAGAAAACTTTACAGCAGATGCCCTGGTCAGATCATCCGGTATTCCATTGTCAAGTTTTATATAAAATGCTGCATTTCCATATCCCGAATCTGTGTTTCCGGTAATATGCACACCTTTATCATCCTGATTTATATATCCCTTTTGAGCTTGTCTGCCGTAACCGGCAAAACCGATACAGTTTCCGTAGATTGTTGTACCGTCCAGCTCAAGTGATACGCGCTCTCCCACATCTGCTATATTGTCCGTATATACTTTATAGTTATTGCTATCCTTTACCAGGACCTGCAGTACGTCCGTGGAATTTCCGGTTATCTGCAGGATATCTGAGCCTTCCTCCACATTATCTCCTGCCTTGACACTCACCTTTGAAACTTTTCCGTCATTTTTGGCATATACTGAAATATTTCCTTTGCCGTCATTTCCTGCGCTTATGCTGTCATATGCTGACTGTAGCCGGGAAAGCTGATAGGTGTGGTCTGCACCGGCAAGTTTTTTCTGCAGATCAAGCAGCTGTAAGTTCAATTTCAACTGCTGCTCTTCATATGCTGTATCCGGCTTTTCATCCTGTTTGTTATTTTCTTCTGCGCTGCTACCACCTTCAGATAAATCTTTTACCTGTTTATCGTAATCTGCGATCTTGTGCGCATAGGATTCATTCTCCGAGTCGATCTCATTTTTTGCCTCTGTTATGGCAGCTTTGCCCTCTCCGGTATCCACCACGTAAAGCAGCATCCCATTTTCTACCGTATCGTCCTGCTTCACATTGACCGATACGATCTGCCCTTCATAATCACAGGTTTCGGTTATCGTCCCTGCGTCAGATCTGCTGTAGCTCACACCGTAGTTTGCTATATCAAAGTCAGACCTTGTTACCGTATATTTGCTGTACCTTGTCGGAACCTGATCTGTAGAATTATAGTAGACCAGCTCCCCCTCTTTTAAGCCCTCTGTGACCTGTGTATAGTTTTCATCATACTCACCTGTTGTTATGATGCGTTTCTCGCGGCCGCCCTCATCATTTTTCACATAGACATATCTGGTATCGCCATCCTTATAGATGGAATCTTTTCCCACGACAAGTGCCTGATTTGCTTTTGTCTTTTCAAAATATACCGGATACATCTGTCCTGCCGTAAGAAACAGCTTTTCCCTGCTTTCCACGCACACATCCGGATAGCGATTGTTTATCTTCGAAAGTACCAAAACCTCTGATGTATATTGAGACTCGGTGACATCATATTTTTCGCCATCGACTATCACATATTTCTTGTCATAATCACTGTATTTGTACTCATTTATGGCTGTATCTTTTATATCCAGCACAAGGTCATCCGTATCGGAGACAATGACTATGTTCTCGTATGCCGCAGCAGACCTTCCACCTGTCAGCTTCTTAGTGTAAGTGACAAGACCGCTGTGGGCTGCCTTAAGCGTTCCATCATCAACAATCTGCTGATATAAAGCCATCTGCTCATTGATCTTTTGCACGCGGTATTCGTGAAGCTGCTTATCGTACCGTTCATTTTCCTGTTCTGTGGCTATCAGTGTGTTGTTCTCCTGCTCTGCTGCCTGACTCTCCCATAATTTGATCTGCGTATCCGAGATCTGCGCGGATATCTCATATGTCTCATTCTCATGCGCCAGCGCATCCTTACATTCCTGCAACTGTTTTTTTGCCTCATCCACATCACAGACTGCAAGCACATCCCCCGCATTTACTGTATCTCCCGGCTCCACATATATCTGTGAAATATTTACATTGGCACTGTAGTAATTGCAGTAATCCCTCGGAACTGCAGTAGCAATCAGCACCTGCATAGAGCCGATCGTACCGTATTCCACAGGTCTATAGGCTTCATTTAACGCTACAGGTTCTTCAAGCTTTGGTATGCTGCTTTCTGTCATTTTTCCACAGCCGCCTGCCACAAACGATACACATATCCCCAGTACTGCCAGTTTTTTTATTGATAAAAGGTTTCTGATCTTCACTGCAAAACCACCTCATCCCCGCTTTTAAGTCCTTCTGTGATGATCCGGTAGTCTCCCACCTGATCTGCGACACTTATCCATACCGCCTGTCTGTATCCATTCTCATCCAGTGTGTATACAAAATACCTGCCATCCTTCTCATGTACTGCGTCCTTTTGCACATACACAGCATTTTCTATAGCAGGGCGCGTCACTTCCATGGAAAATATCTGTGCATCCGATACTGCCGACATGTCCGATACCGGTTCAAAAACAACCTTTTTATCGTCCACCTCTTTTACCTTAAGTTCAAACTCTATATCAGATGCTGTTGCCGTGTATACATCACCTACATTAAAGTCATAACCTTCCGGTCTGTCAGCCTCGTAATTGCCGTTTCCGCTGATTTCTGTTATAAGATTGCTGCCCGGTTCAAAAACTCCCGCCAAAAGTGAATTGTTCATTGCTGTGATCGTGCCATCCTCGGATGCCGTGATCTGATATCTCGACAGTTTTTCCTTAGCCTCATCAAGATAAAGCTGCGCAACCTCTGTATCCTTATCAAGCTGGGCAATATCGCTTGAATAATCCTGAGTATCATCGATTTTCATAATAGCCCTGTAGTGCTCTGCCAGAAGCTTATTCTGACTGATCTGCCCGCTGTAGTCCTCAATCTTTTTCTGTATCTCCCCGGATTTAAAAGCCACCAGTATATCGCCCTTTTTCACATGATCACCCACTGCCACATTTACCTTTTCGAGCGTAAGCTCCGTGTTTGTCGCACCATAGGAAAACCTGGTATAGCCCTGCGCGCTCAGACTGATGGTAGTCTGAGGTGTGAGTGAACCGCTCTGTACCGTAACTGTCTGGTATGATATTTTCTCGTAGGAAGCTCTGTCCGTCTGTGCAAGCTCCTTTTGTGCCGCCCCACATCCTGAAAATAAAATAGAGGTAATTACAGCGGTAAGTGTCAAACGCCCTATATATTTTTTCTTTTTATTAATCATATATTTTCCACATCTTTTCCAAATAAATATGAACCTGATCTATTATCTAAAAATGTAACTCCATGTGTAAACTTTATTGCAGCCAATAACAGTATCTTATATTAGATCATCACTCCTTATGATCGTGCCGTCTATCGCATTCACATACACCGGATATCTGTCGTAGCCATTGTCCTGTTTTGACAGACACCATGCCGGAACATAAGTACATTTATCCTTGTCAGATGCATCCTTCAAACGGATATATCCGAGCTTTAGATTGTTGTAAGTGTGATTTTGTGTAAAATCATACTGATCTGAGTTTTTTGTCATGTCATCCTTGATGATCTCTTTAATAGTGTCCATTGACAAGAGTTCTACGTTTTTTGACTCATTTACAATATCAACCGGGTAAGAAACAGTAAATTCCGTCACTCCCTGATCCGTCACAATAAAGGAACTGCTGCCATATGGCATAAAATCATCATAGTTATCGAGTGTCTCCCATATATCCATATTCCGGGTGAAATCGAGTGACTTGCAAAACGCTATGCCATCCACACCCTCGCCATAATCTATGATATATCCCCAGGCTGTATCCTTTATGACGCTCTCTTTATCATCAGTTTTTACAGTATCATCACCATCCTCTATCACTCCTGCGCTCCACTCGTAGTCTGATGTTCCTATATATACCTGTGAAGCCCTGCCTAATTTATTTTGAAATTCTTCTGCCTTTTTTATAGCTTCGTCTTTTGATAATGCACACTCATTATCATATGAAGATGTAGTATATCCACCTGTAGAGCCTCCGTTAAATCCCTCTACACCTTTCTCCTCTGCAAAGGATGGTGGTCCGTAATAGCCATACTCACTATCATCGTATAATGTCCCCTCACTTCCTGCCTTAAGAGGCTGTGCTGAAATATATTCAAGAGAGCCGTCCTCAGCAATTCCAAATCTAATCTCACAGAAAACATTACCAATATATCCCAGATACTCATTACAATCCGTATAATCTGTAGCTTTTTCACGCGTATCCAGTGCAGACGGTTCTGCCTTTTCATACTGTTCCAGCAGATCATTTTCACTTTTCATCACCCTGCTGACGCCCTCTTCTGTGATAAGTCCCGCATCAATTTCCTGCTGATACCCGGCAATCTCATTTTTTACAACCTCCATGCTGTGATATATCTCTTCTTTCGTATAATGAGGTATGTCGTGATAATATACGGTACTATCGCCAAAATAAGCCTCTATCACACTCTTTTTGAAATCGGCACCCACCTTTATATTCTTCACCTCAACAACCGACATGCTTTTGCAGTCCGGCAGGGTAATGTCTGCTGAAATATCCACATCCACACTTTTGTCAGATGTCTCAACAGAAAAGCTGTCATTCCATTTCGTACTGTCGTCAAACGCACTTATATCACTTCCTGCTTTTGTGTTTATATTTTCAGTTTCCATATTGTAATCTACTTTTTTTCCTGAACAGCCGGTTAATGCTATTGCAAGAACCAACGCCGGTATAATAACGTTTTTCCTCTTCATAGCCTCTCCTTTACAGTGAATTTTCCAAATTTATGATTGTTCCATCTATAGCGTTTACAAAGATAGCATTTTGCTCATTGGAGTAGTCTACCAGACGTGACAGTGCCCACGCCGGAACATAGCTGTATTTTCCCTGCTCACTGTCACTTCTTATCTTAAGATAACTAAGCTGTAGCTTATTGAATGACGATGCAATATCATATTTATCAGGATTTTCCGTAATCTCCGCCTTGATGATCTGCTCTATATTTTTCAGAGAAATAAGCTCCACATCCTTATAGATCTGTGTTACATTTACCGGATATTCCATCTGCACATCAATTATTCCATCATCCGTGACTGTAAGAAGTGTACTGTCAGGCAGTGTAACATCATCTATATCACTATCATTTGCTTCATACACCGACAAATAGGTATCCATATCAAATCCATCCTTAAATGTGATTCCGTCTATGCCGGTCGCGTATGAATAAATATATCCCCACACTGCTGTCTGATAGTCATTTCCCTCTTCGCTGTTATTAAACCCTATCCAGCTGCACTCACATTCACCTCGTTCCACCAGATCCTGCATTCCCAATTTACTAAGGAAATCCCCGGCTTCTTTTTTGGCTGATGCGGCAGATTTACTGCCCTCATTTGAGGTCTCGTCTGCCTTATCCTTTAGATCATCATCCTGAAAAGTCTGCGTTATGGTATCATAGTCCTCATTCCTTAAAGATGGTGGACCGTAATCTGTCCCGGACTGATGCAAGGCGTAAGCATGTACCTTGTGAGCCTCAAAATCCACCTCACAGAACACATCACCCTTGTAGCCTGCAAATACTTCACAGTTTTCGAGATCCTTTGCCACGGTATAAGTAGTCTTTGCCGTTTCAAGCTTATCCCTATATTCAGCCAGCCGCTGTTCCAACCACTCACTGTGAGTTTCATCCTGTGTTTTCTGCCAGTCCTCTATGACCTCATTCAGTTCGTCAACAGTATAATGATCCGGATCGTGATAATAGTACTCGTTCCCACCAAAATATAAATCCAGAAAACGCTTTTTGTAATCAGCATCTATCTTTACATTTTCCACCTCAAAAACCGACATGTTATCAAAGTCCGGAACTACAATATTTGCATTTACATATACTGTTTTCTCGCCATTACCGGTCTGTATTGTAAAGTTTTCATTCCAGCCGGAGTCTGCCCTGATATCAGCTAAGGCAGACATATTTTTTGTCTCTTTACTTTCGCTCTCATTCCCATAATCTACTTTTTTGCCTGAGCAGCCTGTGAGTGAGATGATTACTATCGCTTCAACGATCGTCATAGCCGCTGCGAGTATTCTTGTGTGTTTTCTCATATGCCAATCCTCCCTGATATGTCACATTTTTTTCTACAACATAATTATTCCTGTGAAGGTACGGTCTAATGTAAACATTCTGTATCTTAACTCAGATCGTCCGAATGTATCACACTTCCGTCAATCGCGTTGATAAATACAGGGCATGCATTTGCAGTGCCTTTCTGCAGCAATTCCAGACTCCATGCCGGAATATAACTGTATTTTTGCATATCAGTCCGGTTGTTTACCCTTATGTATGCAAGTTTTAGAGTGTAATATTTTACATTTGTATCCAGTACATATTCATCAGCATTGTTTTCAAGCTCATCCCGGGCAATATCAAATATATTTTCTAAAGGAAGCATTTCTACATTTTCCTGTTTTCTTACTATACTTACCGGGCAGTCTATATAAAAAGTCCCTATACCATATTTATCAACATAAAAATTGTAGAATTCATTATCAAAAGTATCCTCTATACTATCACCATATTTCATATTGTATCCGCTGTAATCCATCGGGTTTAAAGCATCATCAAATAATATTTTGCCAACTCCGATATTGTAGTAAAATCTATAACCACTTACACACTCATGTATATCATCTTCCTGATACACCTGATTGGCTCTTTCGTTATATCCACTCCATTTCAGCTGCGAACTCTCAGTCTGCGGGATGGATGAAAAACCTGTCTCTTTCAAAAAGCTGTCTATCATATTCCCCGCTTCTTCTATTGTGATACCCGATTCATTTTCCTCCTGCGCGATTTCCTCTCCCGATGTATCCTGTGAATCCGTGATATCATTTACCGTATCATATTCCATGAGTGAATCCGGTCCAAAGTATTGCTGCACATATCCATCGTTAAATATATTACTCCACCTATATTCATTACTTCCTGCCTTTTTGGTATATCCTTCAATCGGACCTGCGCCAATTCCCGACAGCCATTTATTTTCATCACCATCTGCAACAAAATTCACGTTATACCAGGTGTTTCCTTTTTTCCCTACAAACTCATCACATGAATCATACTCTGTAGCTATAGTCCATTCATCCCCGGCATTTTCCAGATAATGCGTATACTCCTTCAAAAACTCAGCTCTGTTTCCTGTGCCAGATGTATCAGTTGGTGTTGTTGAGGAATTTATGGAATCAATGAGATTTTGAAGCTGTGTTTTTGTCCAATGTTCCTTATCATAGTAATAAATCTGTGACTCTCCAAAGTATGCCTTCAATACCTTTTCCTTGAGCTTTGCAGAATAAGGTATCTTTTCCACTTCAACTACTGACATTGTCTTACAATCAGGCAGTTCCACTTTTGCACTTATATCTATATTTACATTTCCAATTTCTGTCTGCACGGAAAACTCATCGCTGTAGGTCTCATCTGTACTAAAATCCTTTACATTGCATACAGCACTTTTTGTCAGTTTTTCTGTATCAGTGCCATAATCTACCTTTTTATCTGCACAGCCTGTAAATGATGTGAGGACAAGTGCCTCGATGAGTGTCATAATTGCTGCAAATAATCTAATATTTCGTGAAGATATATTACCCCTTTTATCCATATGTAGCTCTCCTCCCTTTTTGTTCTTTCCCGGTGACTATTCAGAATAGTTATCTTCCATGTTGTTATAATGAGTATATATGTCAGTTGTAAACTTTTTGTATCATACATTGCATTTTTAGTATAAAAACCCGGTCTGCACATACTTATGCAAACCGGGTCTATATTTAACGCATCTTGTAACTATTAAACTATACCAATTCAGGAATTTTATATCCTGCTTCCTCCATCGATTTTTCAAATTCTCCAAGGCTGACATTTGCCTCTTCGGCTGCTACATCTATTTTTAACCTTCCCTTTGAAACCAATGAATACAACATATTATTTTTTCCTTGAAGAATCCCCTCTTCCTTCTGTTCCTCACCATACTCTTTGGCATATTCCTTTGCATATTCTTTGGCATATTCCATTGCATACTGTCTTACTGCTTCACTCATAG
>ERZ838839.2673-NODE-2673-length-12936-cov-2.757550_pt1 | contig 12936 bp, 10 predicted proteins | sample MGYA00519909_ERZ838839 | MGnify/ENA primary metagenome ERZ838839 (study PRJEB31850, sample SAMEA3708843) | human gut metagenome | biome: human gut; feature: human-associated habitat; material: faeces | place: China | collected 2014 ... | reverse complement strand
GGAATTTTTCCAGGTATACTGTAATAACTTCATACTCCCACCTCTATAATCTGCTTTTTATTTTTTTGTATATTCCCCAGGTAAGCAGTGCCGAAAAACACAAGCTACAGCCAAAGACTGTAAGAAAGTACTGTATATCCGTCGAAAACCGATTCAAGGTCGGATATATCAGCATTACGCTGAACCAGCCCTTTCCATGATATTCCAATAATATTTGCTGTATTAAAATAGGTGTGATCAATATCAGCATTTTATTAGAAACAAACATAGACAGAAATGAAGCTGCCAATGACAAGACCCCTGCAAGCATCCCCATTTGCAATGCGGACAAAAAAACATAAGGCCAGTAGTGTTTTCCGACAATCAGGGAACCGTACATTCCTTCCATAAAAAAAGCATCCTGTAATCCCTCGGAAGTCCAGGGTATCTTTAACCGTATAGACGCAACAAACAGAAGGCTTCCCAAAACCATAGTGATCACAGACGCTCCATAGACAACCACTGCCTTGGATACCACATATTTCCATGTATTTCCTCTGTTGATGCTGTATCTGGCATATTTATACTCCAAATCCTCGCAAAACACCGTTGCATAAGAGAATGCGCAAAAAGCATAGGCAATCATAATCCCGGACATACTAACAGCGAAACCGTATGTATCTAGCGCATTTCCATTTACCATTCCCTCAGTAAACGCATAATCTTCAAGGGAAAACCACATGGATACTGCAACACCCACAATGGCCAAATATATTGGGTAATTTTTTATCAGACGACGGATATCCGTTTTTAAATAATGTGCTCTATTCATCCGTTTCTCTCCTTTTGTAAACAGCTCTTTTTCCACAGAAAAAAATAAATATACAAATACCTGCAGCAAAGCCACTTACATTTATCAGGAATAACATCCTTTTTTTTCTTTGTTTCTCTTTCTTTTTAATCAGCTCTTTGCTTGTTTCGAGAATTGTATCCAATTTGTCATAAGGTATCTTCATGTCTCTGATTTTTTTATATATTTCTCTTTCATTTATTGAGATTTTTTATCAACCAATACCACCAAGTATAGCTCCTGCTACCAAAGCAATAAAAGCAAGTGGTACTAAAACATACTTTCCAAGTGGCACAAACCATGGACCGATATTCTTATCTCTTCCCTGATTAACCGCATTAACCGCAAAGTCTTTTCCTGCAACCCAGAAGAACATAATCGCCGCAAGCATTGCTCCTAGCGGGCATATATAGATTGAAACTGCATCCATCCAACCTGAAACTATTCCCTGAATAAGTAGGGCAACAATACAGCCTACAATAGCAATTCCACCTACTGCCACAGGTCGTTTAAATCCAAATCTTTCCTCCAATGTTGCAACAGGTGCTTCGTAAAGATTGACTAAGGAACTCATTCCTGCAAATAGTACACATATGTAGAAAATAATTCCAACAATCTTTCCTCCCGGCATACCATTAAATACATTAATCAAATATATAAACATTAATCCCGGACCACCTGAAGAAAGCTCTGCTCCTCCAACTGCCATTCCTGGAATAATTACAAATGCTGCAAGAAGTGCCGCTATCGTATCAAATATAGCCACATTTCTTGCTGAACTTACCACATCTTCTGTTTCACTTAAATATGAACCGTAAATAACTGTTCCATTGCCTGCAATTGATAATGAGAAAAATGCCTGTCCAAAAGCATAAATCCAAAGTCTTGGATTCAGCAATCCCTTAGGATTAATTGTAAAAATATACTTGTATCCTTCGCTTGCTCCCGGAAGTGTAAAAATATAAATTCCAAGTCCAAGAAACAACGCAAACAATAAAGGCATCATAAACTTATTGGCTCTTTCAATACCTCCGGCAATACCAAATGCCATAATCACTGCTGTAACAATCACTGCAATTACAAGCCAAGTATTGTTTCCGAAAGCTGAAGCCGTAGTTCCAAACATACCGCCTATGACATCCATATTCTTTCCCATTCCTGAAAGCTGACCTGATATTGCAAGGAATGCATATTTAAAAATCCATCCTACAACAACTGTGTAGCCAATAGCCAATGCAAGAGAACCAATTACAGGCAGTAAGCCCACAATCTCTCCTGACTTCTTCTTGCCTGTGTGCACCTCAGTACACTTTCCAAAAGCCTTAATAGGACCGCCCTTAGCCGCACGTCCCAAAGCCATCTCTTCAATAAGTCCAGTTGAACCTATCAAAATTACAAACAAAACATAGGGAATCAAAAAAGTCATTCCTCCCCAGTCTGATACCATATATGGGAATCTCCAAATATTCCCCATACCTACGGCAGAACCAATACAGGCGATAACAAACCCAGTTCCGCTCTTAAAACCGTCCCTCGTTTTTTCCATTAAATAAATATCCTTTCTACTCGCTATATGAAACCTATTGTATCATATTTGCAATGTAAAGTCTTACATTATTTTAGAAATGTATTTCGAAATATTCTTTTAAATTTTTAAATATACTTATAAAATTATTTTTATATACTTGTGATTTATGTTATTATTAAGTTGTATGGATAAGGGTCTTTTTTATCTTTCCCCCAAATATTAAGGTGATTTGATATTCTAACCATACATAATAATTTATACAAAAGAATGAGTATGTGCTATGAAAAAATTTTTATCAAAGAACATTGCATTTCTTACTGTTCTAACAATGACTGCAGGACTTTTTTCAGGAGCTACAGTTAAGGCTGCAACAAAAATTTCTGTGCCTAAAAAAGTAGTTATAAGCTACGATGCAAAAAACAAATCTACAAACGGATATTTTTCCAATGTTATCTGGCTTAACGGAACTTCAAGCGTTAATATGGCTTACAAAGTTAACGACGGAACATATGGATATTATTCAACTAACAAAAAAGTCTGCAACAATTTCTACACAGTTTTTGATGGTTCACATGCAGGACAGTATGCCGGTGTTGGAATACAGATTAAAAAAACAGGAACAACAAAAGTTTCTTTTAAGGTAAGATGCGGAAAGAAGATATACAACTGCAAAACAACAGTTAAAGTTGTAAAATATGCTAACCCATTTAAGAAAATCTTATTAGACAATACAGACATCACAAAATACTATAACCATAAGTTTTCAAGTCAGGAAAGTAGCCTTGGAAAAACTATATTTTTAAAACCTAACAAGAATTGGAAAATCAAATCTTGCTACCTGTACAAAAACGGCAAGAAATTAAAGAAACTTAAAGGTTCTTCTTATACACTTCCTGAAGATACATCAATGACACTTACAATGACAAACAAGAAAACAAAAGTTGTAGAAACATTAAAATTCGACTATGCCGACTTTGGTGATTACGACCTAGATATCTATTAAAATTTATTATTACATATTACAGAAAGGGTGCCTAATATTTGCAAGGCACCCTTTCTTTGAATATCTATTAATCAAATGTCTGCTTCTATAAACTTACGTGATAAATAAATAATTTTTCAGCTTCCCTTTAGAAAAATTATTTATTTAACACTAGCTAATCCAATTGCTCCCCTTTGCTTTCAATAACCTTCTTATACCAATAGAATGACTTCTTTTTGCTTCGCTTTAGGGTTCCTTTGCCCTCATTGTCCTTGTCAACATAGATGAAGCCATATCTTTTTTTCATTTCCCCTGTTGTAAATGATACGCAGTCGATACAGCCCCATGGTGTGTAGCCCATTAGGTCCACGCCGTCATCAATTACAGCCTTCTTTAATTGCTCTATGTGGGCACGAAGGTATTCAATTCTATAATCGTCATCAATTGTGCCATCTTCGTTAACAGTATCAATAGCTCCAAATCCGTTTTCTACTATAAATAGTGGAATTTGGTATCTTTCATAAAGAAGATTCAATGCATATCTAAGTCCTACAGGGTCTATCTGCCAACCCCAATCACTTGACTTAACATATGGATTAGGAACACTTCCCGGAAATCCGTCAATCCCATTACCATCTGCCACATGGTCTGCTTTAACCGCATTAGTCATATAGTAACTTAAACCTACATAATCCACAGTGCCTTCTTTAAGTATCTGTGCATCTCCTTCTTCCATATTAACGTGAATGTTTTTTCTCTTCCATTCCGGCCAGATATATGATGGATACTCACCTCTTACGTGAACGTCGCCAAACAAATATCTGTCATGCATTGCCTCAACTGAGTACATCATATCGTCAGGATTACAGGAATATGGATATAATGGAACACAAGCCATCATACAACCAATCTTAAAATCAGGATTAATCTTATGTCCTTCCTTAACTACCATTGCACTGGCAACCAACTCATGATGTACGACCTGATACATACATTCTTCCGGATGTTCTTCTTTTGTGAAAATCACTCCCGAACAAGTATATCCAAATAATGGATACTCATAGTTTTTCTGATTATTAATTTCATTAAAAGTCATCCAATACTTAACTTTATCCTTGTATCTTTCCATTACTGTAAGTGAATAATGAACAAAGAAATCAATAACCTTTCTGTTTTTCCAACCACCATATTCTTTTACAAGATAATATGGCATTTCAAAATGTGATAATGTTACAACAGGTTCAATTCCATATTTAAGTAATTCATCAAACAAATCATCATAGAATTTAAGACCTTCTTCATTAGGTTCTTTTTCGTCTCCATTTGGAAAGATTCTTGTCCATGCTATGGATGTTCTAAAACATTTAAATCCCATTTCAGCAAACATCTTTACGTCTTCCCTATAATGACCGTAAAAATCAATTGCCTCATGGTTAGGATAATTGTATCCTTCAAGCACTCCGTCTGTAATCTGTCTGTCAACACCGTGTGCTCCTGCTGTTAAAACATCAACAACGCTTGGTCCCTTTCCACCAACGTTCCATGCTCCTTCAACCTGATGAGCCGCTACAGCTCCTCCCCACAAAAAATCTTTAGATAACATTTAATCCTCCTAAACTGTTAAGAATGCAATATCCTTTACAGCTTCCTTCTTTCCTTCTAAAACTTCAATATTTTTTGATGTGTCAGTAATAATGTACATTACAGTATTGTCATAACCTTCTTTTTTGAGGAGTTCGTTGTCAAAATCTATAAGCAAATCTCCCTTTTTAACCACATCTCCCTGTTTAACCTTAATGCTAAATCCCTTTCCATTAAGGTTAACTGTATCTACACCAATGTGAATTAAAATTTCTGCACCTTTTCCGTCTGACATACCAACTAAATGACCTGATGGATACAATGCAACAATCTTTCCATCAAATGGTGCATGGACTTCTCCATTTGCAGGGATAATTCCAACACCTTTCCCCATTGCTTCTGATGCAAAAGCCTGGTCTTTAACTTTACTTATTGGGAAAACTTCTCCGGCTACAGGTACTGCGAATTCTATTGTAGGTTCATTATTTTCTTCAATAGCTGTGTTTCCTTCTAAGTTTTCAAAGTCATCTGTAGGTTCATCTTCAAAACCAACAATCATAGTAAGAACCGCACCAAGTACAAATGAAACTAAGATTGAAATTAAAAGTCCAATAAACTGTGTTGTATGACCTGCTTTAAAGTATGCAGGTAATGTTGCAATACCCGGCATATTGTAACTCCATGAAACTGTATGGAAAGCGCCACCGATTGCACCACCAATTGCACCTGCAATACATCCGCAAATCATAGGTTTCTTTAGACGTAAGTTTACACCGTAAATAGCAGGTTCTGTAATACCGAACAATCCTGTAATAGCTGCTGATGCTGAAACACCTTTCATTTCTTTATTCTTAGTTTTTAAGAATACACCAAGTGTTGCACCTGCCTGTGAAAATACTGCTGCTGACTGTAAACCTGTAAATGTGTCATAACCTAAGTTAGCATAGTTGCCAACTGTTACCGGTGTTATCCCCCAGTGAACACCGAAAATTACAAGAATTTCCCATATACCACCAACTACAAATCCTGCAACTATAGGACTTAAGTTGTACAATGTATTATAAATACCACCAATTGCTCCACCAATTGTATTTCCAATAGGTCCGAAAGCAAGCAATGTAAGTGGAACCATAATTGCAATAGTAAACATTGGTGTAAATAAGTTTCTGATTACGATTGGCAAATACTTTTCAAAAAATCTCTGAACATAAGATGCAATCCATATTGCCAAAATAATAGGGATTACTGATGATGTATAACTTAAAAGCTGAACTTTAATTCCCAAAAACTTAACTGTTTCTCCTGCGTTAACCATTGCTATGTAATCAGGACAAACAAGTGCACATGCAATTACAAGCGAAATAAAAGTATCTACCTTAAACTTCTTTGCCGCTGTTACTGCAATTAAAACAGGTAAGAATGTAAATGCTGTCCATGAAATAAAGTTTAAAATTCTGTAAGTTCCACCTGTTGTATCTATAGCATTAAGCGCAACCAAAACTCCAAGAATACCCTGAAGAATACCACAAGCTGCAAGTGTGTATAGGAACGGTGCAAATATTGCTGAAATAACGTCAATGATTCTGCTAACCACTCCTGCTTTCTTGTTTCCTGTGCCCTCTGATGTACTGTCATCCACTGTAACTAATTCCATAACATATTTGTACGCATCTGTTACATGATTTCCGATTACTACCTGAAACTGACCTCCTGCCTGAACAGTAGTAATTACACCTTTGATTTTTGCAACCTCTTCTTTGTCTACAATTGACTCATCTTTTAAAATAAATCTAAGTCTTGTAGCACAATGAGTTACATTTGAAATGTTTCCGTCGCCACCAAGTTCTTTTACAAGATCTTTGGCAGTCTTCTGATAATCAATTGCCATTTTAAATTCTCCTTTTTCTTTGTTTTTCCGTCATGTCTTCATCGGCTAAAAGTATTTTATCATAACCATATTTTATTTCTACAAATCTGCGTTTTATGTAACATATAATAAAAAAAGAAATATGTTACATAGGCGTAACACCCTGTAACATATTTCTTAACCCTTAAAATTTATTTTAATTTCCTGTTATATACTCTTTCAACCGCTATTTAACAGTTTTTTCAATAATAAAATTGCTATATTTTATAGCCTTCTTCCTATTGCCTCAATTAAATAAATAACCGGTATCTGCGTTGTTGTATTAATGTGATTTCCCATATCATGGTCAGTAACATAATAAGATAAACTGTAGTCTGATAATTTGGAAAGTGTAGAAACACTCTTATTCGTAATACTTATGATTTTACATTTGTTCTTTTTAAAATCACTTGCCATTTGTACAACCTGTTCCGTTTCACCTGAAACAGATAATGCTATAACAACTGCATCACTCATTCCCTCCATTATTGGAAAATAAGGATCTTCTATGTACTGACTAAATTTCTTTAAGTTAGAAAAATATCTTGCACCGTATTTTCCAAGAATGCCTGAAGTTCCAAGTCCAATAAAAATAACCTGCTTTGCATCTCTTACAACATCTGCAATTTCATCAAGTTCCTTCTGGTGAATTTCTGAACTTATCTTCTGAAAATATTCCTGAATCTCCTGAATATCCTCATTAACCTGATGTTTCTTATTCTTCTCTTCGTTTAAGAACATCTTAAACTTTACTTTAAATTCAGAATATCCGTCAAAACCGGCTTTTCTACAAAACCGCATAACTGTTGCAGTTGATACATGAACTTCGTCTGCCAATTCTCTTACAGTCATGTAAGTTACTTTCTCTTTGTTCTTCATTAAATAATCATACACCAGCATTTCCATATCGTTTAATGACTTCAGAATCTCATAATTAAACATATTATACCTCTTTGAAGCTTAATTAATTGTTTCAACTCTGATATTATACCATAAACGTGGATTTTATTGTTTACTTTTTGGTTTTCACTGCCTTAACTTTTGTCCATGCTGAATAAACTTTCTTATTCTTACCATTTATTTTTTTCGTCTGATAAGCTCTTATGCGTACATAGTATTTTTTGTTTCCTCTAAGTTTTTTAATTATTACTTTGGTTTTCTTTGCACTTACTTTTAAAGTCTTTGTAGCTTTTTTAAAATTTTTCTTTGTAGAATATTGTATTTCATAAAATACTTTACCACTATTCTTCATCTGGTTAAAAGTTACTGTTAATCTTTTGGAACCCTTTGTTATTTTCTTAACTGATGGTTTTCTAAGTGTTTCCTTTTCTGAAGCTGTTGTACTGCCGATAAGTATTGTTCCGGAAGCTGTTGGTTTAGCATTTGTGGTTGTTGTTTCTCTGTCAGGGTTAGTTGCCCCATGAGTTGTAGTTTCCCCATCGGACTTAGTTGTCATCGGAGTTGTAGTTTCTCCACCGGCAGGATTTGTAGTTGGTTGAACACTTCCGTTACCTGTTTTTGAAGCCTGAAATGTATTTCCAAAAACTCCCATATTTATTCTATTTCCATTAGGTTCAGGTTCATTTGCATAATCACTTGCAGGATTTCCTGCGTTGATACACGGACTTGCATCTGTATCTGTTACCCATTTTGAACCGTCCCATCTGCCACCTGTTGACTTAAGATGAAAGTCGCCATTGTTCAAATCTGCAAATATAGGATCTTTGAATATACATCCTTCTCCATATCCATAAGTATTTCCATCCCAACCATCGTTATAAATACATGTATAAGTAATATTAAATATATTTATATCTTCACTTACATCAAAACCTCTTGTATTTTTTGCTATAATACTATCTTGGATAATAGGGAATTTTGTCATTGATTTGCTTGCTTTAATTCCATAATAATTATTTGCCAGGGTAATATTTTTAAGTATTATGCTATCTGTAAGATTATCATCAATACTAAGGTCTAATCCAATTCCGTAACGTTGCTGTTGAAAATTGTAAATCACGCAATTAGATGCTTCAAAAATATTTTCCGATGGAATTTTATTACCATATGCAGTAATACTCATTCCTGAATATGTGTCATTTCCTGTTCCTTTTATAAATACGTTTTCTATTAAAATCTTGCCACAAATATAATCATAATAACTGTTATATTTAACGCTTATTCCTGATGATTCATTTATGAAATCACTATTCTTTATAGTCAGTACTTGTGGTATTTTTTCTTCTGACTCTGTTGATTTACTTACTACCGTACTACTTAACTTAACATTATCAAATACGCAATTTTCAAACACTGCCTTTCCCTCTAAATAATCAGAAGAAGCATTTTGTTCTAAACTAATTCCATTAGAAGATGTTGTAAGTCCCCTGTCAGATGCAGCAACAAATCTCACAGGATTTACTTTTTCTCCAATTGCCTCTAATTCCCCATTATATAAAACATTTAATGACTCTATTACATTTGTACTGCCTGCATTAAATTTAACTTTTGATTTGTTTCCATTCTTATATCCAATATTACAATTTTTAAAATAGTACTCCAACCCGGACACATTTCCAAGGTTACATTCCTGAGTTATCATACTTCCATTTAATTCTACATAATTTCCATATTCTGATGAATAATCGCACCTGTTTTCCTTATAATGTCTTGTTTTGTCAGCGTTAATATTAGCTCCAAACTGTACTTTAATGGGTGCACATTTATTCATCTTTTTAGATTCCGTGGATTGGCTTCCATAAAATATGTTCCCTTCTATTATATAATTACATTGACCATCTAAATCTAATGCATTCTTGGTTAATGCTCCTCCTTCTTTAGTATAAAATATATTATCCTTTATTTCTGCATTTCCTCCCCAAACAACTGATGGGCTATAAGACTGTGACACATTATTTTCAAATATGTTATTTTCTATAACACAATTAGATTTTTCATTATACAAATAACTATCATATTCATCAGAAGTTACCCCCTCAATTCCCATTGAAAGAGATTTAAACGTCGAATTTGATATTTTTATATTTGCTTCAACTTTATTTCCATCGTGGTCTCCATAATAGACGCCGGCTCCTATTTCACTTGTCTGCAAATCAACATTCTTAACTAATTCCGTACTATCAAAATTGCAATGATCTACTACTAAATTAAACTTAGTCTCTTCTGTTCCATAAGATACATCAATAAGCCCTTCCGTAAAATCTCTATATTGAGCTCCACCATTTATAAAATTACAGTACTCAAAAGTATCTGTAACCTCCCCATTATCCGGAAGAAATATCTCTATACCATTCCATCCTACATGAGTGTCTATGTTTTTAAATGTTATTGGTTTCTCATTTGTGCCTTTTGCCTCAATGCTTCCATCCTCTTCAACTATAAAAATTGGATAAGGTCTATATACTACCTCTGAATTTTCTATTCCATCTATATTACCTGTTCCTGTTCCAAACAAAATTGTTGTTCCCGGCTCAATTATTAATTTACACTTTACGGTTGGACGATTAACCATATTTTTTGAACATATTACATATGTTTTATCCTTTGTCCATCTTACAACATTGCTTCCATCTTCGGACACGATGTCATCGCTTACTATTATCAAATTATCATAATTGACACTGTTGTCTTCTGCTGTAATGTTCTGTGGCATTATTAACATTATCAACGCCAGGCTTAAAATTATAACTACCCATTTTTTATTCATTACATATGCCTCCAAATTTTTATTATATTTCCCATTATTTTCACATTCCCATTTATGTGCTGATTTGCAAAAATAATGTACACTTAATTTTATTCTTTAACAGAATTTATGTTAAAGAATAAAAAACCGATAAGGTATGTTTAGTATTACATATTCCCTTACCGGTTAACAAGTTGACATATGTCTCATATTTAATTTTAGGCTGTTTTTACTGCTATAATTACTCCCAACTATACTATATCTAATATTTCTTTAAAATTGTTTAACTTGTATGTAGTTTTGTTATACTTTGATGCTTCGCCTAACCCAGCTGAATCAAAGCCACCGGCTTCTGCTGCCTCTATCCCTGCTTCTGCATCTTCAACTACTAAACAATCTTTAGCCGACAGATTTAGCATTTCTGCAGCAACTACAAAAACTTCCGGATCTGGTTTTGACTTTGATATATTATTGCCATCTGAAATCTTATCAAAGAAATCTTCAAGTCCTAATCTTTTTAATATTATACTAACGTTCTTGCTGGATGAACCAATTGCCATTTTATATCCTTCTGCTTTTAATTTATCCAAAGTGCTCTTAACTTCCTCTGACAAATCCTTCTTAGACATTTCTTTTAAAAGTTCTTTATAATATCCGTTTTTTCTATCACACAATTGTGTTTTTTCTTCCTTTGTGGCTGTTATATCTGCACTTTCTAATAGCATATTCAAACATGCTTCTCTACTTACACCTCTGAATCTGTTATTAAACTCTTCATCAAAGTCAATTTCTAATTCATCAGCAAGTTGTTTCCAAGCCAAATAATGATATTTATCAGTATGACAAATCACACCATCCAAATCAAAAATAATTCCTTTATATTTTTTCATTTTGTACTAACTCCATTCCTGTTTTAAGTACACGAAGTACTCTCTCTGCTGCATAGCATAAATATTTCTCTGCATTGTCCATGGCTTTATTTAAAGAAATAATGTTACACACAGAAGCTTCCATTCCGCTAACTCCCATACTATACAATTGATTAATTTCTTCTCCTAAACTTCCTGAAATAACCAATACCGGAACATTATATTTCTTACATTTTCTTGCAATTCCATGGATAACCTTTCCACATGCCGACTGGTAATCCGTCTTACCTTCTCCTGTAATAACAATATCAGTACTATCTAATTTTTCTTCAAAATTATTTAACTCAAGTAACACATCTATGCCTGATTGCATCTTTCCATTTAAAAATCCATATAAAGCGGCACCAAGTCCTCCTGCAGCACCTAACCCTTCAATTTTTTCTATTGAATGTCCCAAATATTCTTCCAGAATTTTTCTATAGGAAATCATTCCTTTTTCCAGCTTTTCCAACATTTCTTCTGTACCACCTTTTTGTGGTCCATAAACGTATGTTGCACCTTTTTCACCTGTTAGAGTATTAGTCACATCACACATGACAATGGTTTCGACTTCAGAAATTTCTTTTATAGCAAAGGTATCATCTATAGTTGCAATTTTTTCAAGATTTTCTCCTATTCCTGACAATTCATTTCCTTCCGAATCCAAGAATCTATAACCAAGGGCTATCATTGCACCTATTCCTCCATCATTTGTAGCACTCCCACCTATTCCTATATAGATTTTAGTACAACCGTTTTCAATTGCATGCTTTATGAAAATTCCAGTTCCAAAAGATGTTGTAATCATAGGATTTTTTTCTTTTTCGTCAATTAACGTTAATCCTGAAGCCTGCGCCATTTCAATAACTGCAATATTACCTTTTCTAAGATAATATCCATCTATTTTTTTACCTAAAGGATTCACTGTATCAATTACTATTTTGTCATATCCATTGCCACTTTCACCATAAATAGCTTCTAAAGTTCCTTCTCCTCCATCAGCGATTAACATTTTTTCACAAAAGCTTTTTGGAAAAATTTCCTTAACTTTTGATTCAATAATATTATTAACCTGATTAGAAGATAAACTTCCTTTAAACGAATCTGACGCTATAATAAATTTCATTTTGTTTCTCCTTTAGTTCTAATTTTAATATGCAATAACCACTTTATTCTGATAAATATATTTCTTGCCAAATACATTTATCGTAAAGCTCTCTGTCATATTTTTCTGACATTGAATCTCTATAGAATTGTGGTTAACAAACACTTTATGGTATTTGCCATTTACATTGACATAAAATGAAATACTATTCCATTGCTTTGGTAAATGTGGTATTAATTCAAGTTCATTTTCATTTACATTCAACCCTGCATATCCCTGAATAATACAATTCCAAATTCCACCTAAAGATGCCGCATGTAATCCATCTCTTGAATCGTAAGGATTATCACAAAGATCTGTTTCTAAAGCTTTATTAAAGAAGTCTACACTC
>ERZ838839.2666-NODE-2666-length-12962-cov-14.778725_pt1 | contig 12962 bp, 9 predicted proteins | sample MGYA00519909_ERZ838839 | MGnify/ENA primary metagenome ERZ838839 (study PRJEB31850, sample SAMEA3708843) | human gut metagenome | biome: human gut; feature: human-associated habitat; material: faeces | place: China | collected 2014 ... | reverse complement strand
CCCCAACGGTGCCTGCCTGCAGCTGGGCATCGGCGGTATGCCCAACGCCATCGGCAGCCTCATCGCCCAGAGCGATCTGAAGGACCTGGGCGTCCACACCGAGATGTATGTTGACGCTTTCGTGGACATCGCCAAGGCCGGCAAGATCACCGGCGCACACAAGCAGCTGGACAAGGGCCGTCAGGTCTACGCCTTCGGTGCCGGCACCCAGAAGATGTACGACTACCTCAACGACAACCCCGAGTGCATGTCTGCTCCCGTTGATTACACCAACGACATCCGCAGCATCTCCGCGCTGGACAACTTCGTCTCCATCAACAATGCGGTGGACATCGACCTGTTCGGCCAGGTGAATGCGGAGAGCGCCGGCGTCAAGCACATTTCCGGCGCAGGCGGCCAGCTGGACTTCGTGCTGGGCGCATACCTTTCCAAGGGCGGCAAGAGCTTCATCTGCCTGTCTTCTACCTTCTTTAATAAGAAGACCGGTCAGCTCGAGAGCCGCATCCGTCCCACGCTGGAAAACGGCAGCATCATCACCGATACCCGCGCCAATCTGCATTACCTCTGCACCGAATACGGCTGCGTCAACCTCAAGGGTCTGACCACCTGGGAGAAGGCCGAAGCCCTCATCAATGTGGCACACCCCGACTTCCGCGAGGAGCTTATCAAAGAGGCCGAGAAGATGCACATCTGGCGCCGCAGCAACAAAATCTAAACATCGCCGTACCGGCTCCTGCCGTCTGCGGCAGGAATGGAGTCACACATGATGGACAAAAAGCCGCACATCAAGCCCTATCTCTACGGAATGCTCGCGGGCTTTGGTGCGATAAGTCTAAGTATCCTGTTCTTCTTCTTCATCTACCGCTTCGACGGGTTCGGCGACGCGGTCTCCAAGGTGACCGGCATCCTGATGCCCTTCATCTACGGTGCCGTCATCGCCTATCTGCTCAAGCCGGTGTGCAACACCATTGAGGGCTTTTTGCACCGCATCTTCCCCGAAAAGCTCCACAGCATGGCCAATATGCTTGCCATTGCGGCGACGCTGCTGTTCGGTGTGCTGGTGGTCTACGCCCTCGTGATGATGGTGGTGCCGCAGCTCATCACAAGCGTCACCTCCCTCTACTACACCGCGCAGACCAGCATCACCCGGTTCATGCGGTGGGTGAACACACAGGAAGTCTTCTTGGATAATGAGACACTGATGGGCTATTTCAACAATGCCTACGATGCCATTGCTGACAACCTGACCACTCTGCGCACCACCCTGCTCCCCTCGCTGCAGAATATACAAGGCATCCTGAGCGGTGTGGGCGTCGGCGTCATGAGTGTGGTGACCTGGTTCAAGAATCTGCTCATCGGCCTTATCGTCGCTGTTTACCTGCTGGCCAGCCGCAAAAAGTTCGCCAAGCAGGCCAAGATGATCCTCTACAGCGTCGTCAAGCCCCACTGGGCGCAGCTCATCCAGGAGGAAGTCCTCTACGCTGACAAGATGTTCGGCGGCTTCATCAACGGCAAGATCATGGACTCCGCCATCATTGGTGTGCTCTGCTACTTCGCCTGCATCATCTTCAAGTTCCCGAGCGCACTGCTGGTGTCGGTCATCATCGGCGTCACCAACGTCATCCCCTTCTTCGGTCCCTTCATCGGTGCCGTGCCTGCAACGCTGCTCATCCTCATCCAGAGTCCCATCAAGGCCCTCTGGTTCGTGCTCTTCGTGCTGGTGCTCCAGCAGCTGGACGGCAACGTCATCGGCCCGAAGATCCTGGGCAACACCACCGGCCTTTCGAGCTTCTGGGTGCTCTTCTCCATCCTGCTGTTCGGCGGTCTGTGGGGCTTCGTGGGCATGATCGTGGGTGTGCCGCTGTTCGCCGTCATCTATGACGTCATCAAGAAGCTGGTCTTCCACGGCCTGCGCCGCAACGGCCAGCTCGACCAGATGACCGTCTACCACGACGAGTTCGGCGATCCCGGCGACCCGGCTCCCGCACCTGTGGAAGATGAAGAAGCGGAAACCGAAATCGTTATGGATTCCGGCGAAGAATAAAATAACAAGATAAAGCCCCCATCCTCCCGGCTGCCTCAGCCGATGAAGATGGGGGCTTTTCTGCGCAATTTTATGTTTGAAAGACCGATAAAGTCATTTCGCGTGAGCAGTGGAATGTGCCGGTTCCCAATCCTTGTAATTCTCGTACCGGCTCTCCTTGAGGGTGACATGCGACCAGATCTCGTCGGCCACAGGCTGCCAGTCGGCCGCATACGCACCGCATTTGTCGCAGAGATGGTCTACGCTCTCGGGCGACTGCAAGTCGGTGCTGTGAGCACCGGTGTCATGCACCATCTGGCGCAGAAGCTCGGGGTTTTCCAGCATCGGGCAGGGACGCAGGTGGTTTTTATTGAAGGGCTGGCCGTTGTGGTAGGCCATGAAGAGCGGGCTGCGGAGAATATCGAGGATGCTGCTGTCGTGGATGTTGGCGTTGGAGTAGTGGATGAAGACGCACGGCTCTGCATCGCCCGCCGAATTGATATGGAAATAGTTGCGTCCGCCTGCGATGCATCCGCCTACAAACTCGCCATCGTTCTGGAAGTCCATCGGATAGAACGGAATATCGCTCTTTTCTGAGCGGAGATACCGGATGCGCTCGATCATGTACTTGCGCTGAGCAGGCGTGGGCATCAGCTCCGGCGCAGCCTCGTTGCCTACCGGCATATAGTGGAAGTAGAACCCAAAGTGCGCACCCTTGTCGCAGAGCATCCGCATAAAGTGGTCGCTGGTAACGGCTTCGAGATTGTCTCTGGTATAGCAGATGGAGGTACCAAAAAGGATCCCGTGGGCCTTGAGCAAGTCCATCGCATTCATGACAGCGGCATAGTGGCCGTCGCCCCGCCGGGCATCATTGGTAGAGGGAGTTCCCTCGATCGAGAGCATGAAGGCGATATTGCCCAGTTTTACGACCTCTTCACAGAACGGCTCATCGATGAGGGTAGAGTTCGTGTAGATCGCAAACTGCACGTTGTTGTGCTTTTTTGCCAGACGGAGAATATCCGCCTTCCGCACCAGAGGCTCGCCGCCGGTGAGCATATAGAGATAGACCCCCAGCTCCTTGCCCTCGGTGATGATCTTGTCCATATCCTCAAAGCTGAGGTTGTTTTTGTGGCCGTACTCGCCCGCCCAGCATCCCACGCAGTGCATATTGCAAGCCGAAGTGGGGTCGAACAGGATCAGCCACGGGATATTGCAGTGGTACTTTGTGCGGTTCTCGCGGATGGTCTTTGTCCCCCGGAAAAACGCCTCATAGCCAAGGTTGAGCGCCGTGGTGCGTGCCACGTTGGGCGCGGTCTGGTCGAGCACACAGTTGATGAGCTTTGACCACTTGCTGTCCGCATCGGTCAGCACTGCGCGGGCGTGCTCATACGTTTCCTCGCTGAACGAGTCGCCATAGAACTGCTTTGCGACGTCCACCATCTCGGCAAACACCTTCTGACGGTCTTTTCTGACATGAGCCAGTGCCACATCCACCATCGTTCCGACAGCGGCACGCTGTACCTTATGGCTCAACGGCTCCAACGCGATACTCATAAAAGTCTGCCTCCTTATGTGGGTCTTTGCCAGCCCTTTGTTTTGACAATACTTTAACATTTTTCCGACAAAGGTTCTATAAACAAGCAGAGCAGGGTGATAGTTTTTCTATCATCCTGCTCTGCTTGTTCAAATTTTTATCATTCGTCGATTTTTGATGCTCTGCCGTCGGTGCTGAAGCGCAGCAGCGCCCGCTTCAGATCCCCGTGCATCATGGTGTTGAGCCGTTCGGCCATGATGGCTGGTTCGGTCTTCATATCGCGGCGTATCCATTCCAGCACCATGCCCACAAAGCCATACTTATAAAAATCAATGATGAACTGCTTGTCCTCTTCCTGTACCGGGATGTTTTCACGCTCTATAAACATCCGCAGCAGAGGGTCAAGCATTTTATAGAGGTACTGCTCCACCTGTTCCCGGCTGATGGAGCGGTAGACATTCAGCACCAGCACCCGGTTAGCCTGCACCTTTTCCAGCATATCGCGGAAGGCGTCGCTCCACGTCTCAAAGTCCTGATGGCCTTCCAGTGCCTCTGTGGCATCCTCCACCAGGATCCAGTCCACCAAGTCGTAAATATCCTTGAAATGGTAGTAAAAGGTCATGCGGTTCACGCCGCAGTCCTCGGTAATGTCGTTTATCGTTATCTTATTCAGCGGCTTGCGGAGCAGCAGCTTTTTGAGCGATGCTTCCAGCGCGCGTTTTGTCGTCTGTGCCACGAGAATGCCCATCCTTTCGCGTTTGCCCCGTTCTGTGCGGAGTTTCCCGACTTCTATCTATTATGATACCTCATCCGCCCGTGCAGGTGCAAGCACCTTTTTCGACTTTTTCATGAACTTTTTATGTTTTCTTAAGATTCGGACAGCAAAAAAGCCTGCGCTGCCGCAGCGCGTCTATCAGAAGCTTTCCGAAAAGCTTTGACATTTTCCGGCTCTCCTCTTGATTTCTCCCCCGGCCCTGCTTACAATGGAGACACAGAGGGGGGAATCTCCCCTGTTCTTTTGATTGGGAAAGAGGTTTTTTCTTATGCTGAATACCATCGGATTTTTAGGCTGCGGCAACATGGGCGGAGCCATCGCCCGGGCTGTCTGCAAGGCGGCAGACCCGCAGAACGTCTGGCTGGCCAACCGCACCGCCGCCAAGGCAGAGGCTCTGGCCGCTGAGCTGGGCTGCAACACCACCATCAACGACGAGGTGGCGGGCCGCTGCGACCTCATCTTCTTAGCCGTCAAACCCCAGATGATGGAGGAGCTGCTGGCACCGCTCCGCTTCACGCTGGCCGAACGGCCCAGCCGCTTCGTGCTGTGCAGCATGGCGGCGGGCCTGTCCATCGCCCGCATTCAGGAGATGGCGGGCGGCGACTGCCCCGTCATCCGCATCATGCCCAACACGCCCGCTTCGGTGGGGGCCGGTATGATCCAGTACTGCACCTCCAACGTCACCGCCGAGGAAGAGGCCGAGTTCCTGAAGCTGATGGCCCCCGCCGGGCGGCTGGATGCTGTGCCGGAAGGCCTCATCGACGCGGCCAGCTGCGTGTCCGGCTGCGGCCCGGCCTGGGTGTACCAGTTCATCGAAGCGCTGGCCGACGGCGGCGTGGCCTGCGGCCTGCCCCGTGCCAAGGCGCAGGAGTACGCCGCCCAGATGGTCCTGGGCAGTGCGAAGCTGGTGCTTGAGAGCGGCCAGCACCCCGGCGCTCTCAAGGACGCCGTGTGCAGCCCCGGCGGCAGCACCATCCAGGGCGTGCGGGTGCTGGAAGAAAAGGGCCTGCGGGGCGCGGTGATGGACGCTGTCATCGCCTCCTACAACAAGACCAAAGAGATGGGAAAGGGTTGATCTATGCGCATCGTAGTCAAAGTCGGCACCTCCACACTGGCCCACTCCACCGGGCGGCTGAACATCCGCCACACCGAAGAGCTGGTGAAAGTGCTCAGCGATTTGAAGAACGCCGGACATGAGGTCATCCTCGTGTCGTCGGGTGCCATCGGCATGGGTGTGGGCAAGCTGTCGCTTTCCGCCCGCCCTACCGATATGTCCTCCAAGCAGGCTTGTGCCGCCGTGGGTCAGTGTGAGCTGATGTACACCTACGACCGGCTGTTCAGCGCCTACGACCACACGGTGGCGCAGATCTTGCTCACCGGCGTGGACATCGAGCACGCCAGCCGCCGTGAGAACATCCAGAACACCCTCACCCGTCTGCTGGAACTGGGCGCACTGCCCATCATCAACGAGAACGATACCGTCGCCACCGACGAGATCACCTCCATCGGCGACAATGACACCCTCGCCGCCATCGTCACCTGCTGCATCAAAGCTGATCTGCTGGTGCTGCTGAGCGACATCGACGGCCTCTACACTGCCAACCCCTACACCCACCCGGACGCAAAGCTCATCCCGCTGGTGGAGGACATCACGCCCGAGGTGATGGCGCTGGCCGACGGAGCCGGTTCGGCGCTGGGTACCGGCGGAATGTCCACCAAACTCCGGGCCGCCCGGATGGTGACCTCCAGCGGAGCTGACATGGTCATCGCGAACGGCGCCCACCCCGAACTGCTCTATGACATCGCCGAGGGCCGTGCCGCAGGCACCCGCTTTGCGGCCCACAGACAGGAGGCATAACATGACCACACAGGAAATTCTGGAAGCCGCCCGCGGGGCCAAGACTGCCGTTGCCCTTTCGGACAGCGGCACCCGTGATTCTGCCCTTCTCGGGATGGCTGATGCCCTCTGCGCCCCGGCGTCCATGGACGCCATCCTCGCCGCCAACGCCGAGGACATGGCCGCCGCCAAGGGCCGCATCAGCGACGTCATGCTGGACCGCCTCGCCCTGACGCCCCAGCGCATCGAGGCCATGGCCAAGGGCATCCGAGACGTTGCCGCCCTGCCCGACCCGGTGGGCCAGGTGCTGAGCCGCATCGAGCGTCCCAACGGCCTCGTCATCGAGAAGACTGCTGTGCCGATGGGCGTCATCGCCATCATCTACGAGAGCCGCCCCAACGTCACCAGCGACGCTGCCGCCCTCGCCATCAAGAGCGGCAATGCCTGCATCCTCCGCTGCGGCAAAGAGGCGTGGCGCTCGGCCAATGCCATCGTGACCACCCTGCGGCAGGGTCTGCGGGCAAACGGTCTGCCCGAGACGGCAGTCTGCCTCATCGAGGACACCACCCACGCCTCGGCCAACGCCCTGATGACTGCCGTCGGCTATGTGGACCTGCTCATCCCGCGCGGCGGGGCCGGACTCATCCGTGCCTGCGTCGAGAACGCGAAAGTCCCCTGCATCCAGACCGGCACCGGTATCTGCCACATCTTCGTGGACGACACCGCCGACCAGACCAAGGCCCTGGACATCATTGAGAACGCCAAGGCCAGCCGCCCCAGCGTCTGCAACGCCGAGGAAGTCTGCCTCGTCCACAGCGCCATTGCGAGCGAGTTCCTGCCAAAGCTGGCCCAGCGCCTCGGCCCCGACCGCACCGCCAAGGGTCAGCACCCGGTGGAGCTGCGGCTGGACGAGCGTGCCGCCGCCCTCATCCCCGGCACCCCCGCCGGGCCGAAGGACTTCGACACCGAGTTCCTCGACTACATCCTTGCGGTGAAAATCGTGGACAGCGTGGAGGAAGCCATCGCCCACATCGCGGCTCACTCCACCGGCCACAGCGAAGCCATCCTGACCCGGACCGACGCCCACGCCGCCCTCTTCACGGCGGCAGTGGACAGTGCCGCCGTCTACGTCAACTGCTCCACCCGCTTCACCGACGGCGGAGAGTTCGGCCTTGGCTGTGAGATGGGCATCTCCACCCAGAAGCTCCACGCCCGGGGACCCATGGGCCTCGGCGAGCTGTGCAGCTATAAGTACATCATCCACGGCAACGGTCAGACCCGGTAATTTTCGGGTTTTTCCGGGATGCATCACCCTTTCGGTGAAAATTTTCTCCACAGGCCGGGGCCAAATGCCCCGGCCTGTATTTTTGTTTCCTCAAGATGGACCGTTTTTCTCTCAAGCACACTTTTGGTTGAAAAATTTTTGCAAATACATCCGAGAATAATTTCTTGTATCCAAATTTTCTCCATTCTCCACAAAGCAATAGTCATACTTTTGCCACTTTGTTCTACAAAAATCACAACAAACCTCTTGACACACGGGCCTTCTGCGGGTTAAATTTAGAATGAAGGTGTGATTCGACACAATCTCACTGGTCTAGTCTGTTTATTGAGAATTGTTCTCCACAAGACTTCAACTTTTCAGACCGTTTTACTGCGGAGAACACTCTTCCGAGCATATCCGCCCACTCACAACACTATACTTGGAATGAAGGAGAGAGCGTTATGACGATTGCTATTCTTGCACATGATTCCCGCAAAGAGCTGGCGCTGCAGTTCTGCACAGCTTACAGCGGCATCCTATCCCGCAACACAGTCATTGCCACCGGCACCACCGGTCGGATGCTGGCGCAGGCCACCGGCCTGCCCGTACACTGCTACCTCTCCGGGAAGCTGGGCGGCATCCAGCAGATCTCGGCCCGGGTGGCCTGCGACGAAGTAGACCTTGTGCTCTTCTTCCGCGACCCGCTCAAGGCCGAGACGGGCAGCGGCAGCGAGCAGAACCTGCTGCGGCTGTGCGATATGCACAGTGTGCCGATCTCTACCAACATCGCCACCGCCGAGGTGCTGCTGCGCGGCCTCGACCAGGGCGACCTCGACTACCGTGAGGGCATCCATCCCGACATCGTGGAGCCGCTGCCCGTCCATCGGGCCGTGTGCTGAGCCTGTTTTTATAGCAGTTTGCGTTTTTAATGCACAAGCAACATCCGCAAACTGCATATCGCAAAGATGCCGTTTTGATAGGCACTATTTTTGAAAATTGCGATAAGACTTTTCCGCCATTTGTGGTTTTGTGTATAGAGGGTTTTCGACAAAGAAAGACACCGCAGAAGCTTTCACACTTCTGCGGTGTCTTTTTATCTTATGCGCTCTCAGATACCACTGAGAGATGACTTATTCCAGACCGCCCATCTGCTTGATCGCTTTGATGGCGTAGGTCAGGGTGCGGCCCATAGCCACGCCTGCCATCAGGCAGGGATAGTTGTTGGCGAAGAAGGAGCCGGACATATCGCCGGTGACATACAGGCCGGGCATCGGCTTGTTGTCGTTGTCCAGAGCCTGACCCTTGTCGTTGATGGCAATGCCCTGCTCGGTGGTCAGCAGAGAGGCACCCAGCCAGCAGCCATAGAAGGGCGCAGTGCGGATGGCACTCAGGCGGTAAGCGGGCTTGCCGAAATCCTCATCGTTCTGCTTGTCGTACAGCTCATTGTAACGCTCCACGGTAGCAAGGAAGGTGTCCTTGGTAGCACCGGTAAAGCCCATCTTGTCAGCCAGCTCGTCCAGCGTATCGCACTTGAACAATGCACCGGCCTCAATAGCCTCGTCCATCTTACCCTGAATGTACTTCTCGCCGCCGTTGCGGGTCTGGGCAGAGCAGCCGATGGTGTGGAAACGTTTTGCGTCCTCCAGAATGTTGGCATCGCAGATCTGTGCGTAGACGCGGCCCGGCTGGTGGGCGGCAGCGTAGACGATATCGTTGTAGGGGCAGCTCTCGTTGGCAAAGCGCTCGCCGTTGCGGTTCACCTTCAGGAAGGGCTGGGTACCGGGGTTGTACTGGCGGATCTTGCCGGGGAAGGCCTTGCCGCCAAAGGCGGAGTCGCTATCCACATAGCCGCCATCCACGCCGGGGGCAACAACGCCGCGGTCAAACAGCATGGGAGCGGCTTCCTTGTCCAGATTGGCACCGGCCCATACAGCAGCGCGGATGCCGTAGCCCTTGTCGGCGGGGGAGTAGGAGCAGGCGGTGGTCACGCTGGTGCCCAGCGGGTCCAGCTGCTCCATCATGTAGGGGTTGCCGGGGAAACCGCCGCAGGCCAGCAGCACGCCCTTGTTGGCGTTGTAGCGGATAAAGTGGTCATCCTCGGTGCTCTGGGCGATGATGCCGGTAATGCGGCCCTCGCTGTTCTTTTCCAGCTTGGCCAGACTGGTCTTGAAGTCCACATCGTAGCCCAGCTCCTGAATGTACTGCAGCAGCAGCTCATTACGGGGCAGGCCGGATGCGCTCTCGCTGGCCATGTAGTTGTGCTCCTGCACAGGGTAGAGGTAGTCGGTGTTGTGCTCGGCATTCTCTGCAGGCCATGCAGCCTCGCTGCCGGAGGTGAAATCGCATACCCAGCCGTACTTATCTTCCAGAATGCTGCGCATGAAGTCGTGCATGGCGGCAGACTCGTTGATCCAGGTCTTGACAACGCGCTGATCGCACTTGCCGGAGGCGTAGCGGGAGATCTCGCTCAGCAGTTTTGCCTTATCGGTGGCGGGTTCGCCAGCCTCCTTAGCGGCAGCAGAATCAACAGCGCCGTACCAGTGACGGGTGTCCTGCACGTTGGCGTTCTGCTCGATAACACGGAAGTTCAGGCCGTTGGCAGCAGCATAGGCGGCAGCGAACATACCGCCGTTGCCTGCACCCACGATCAGGATGTCGGTGTCCACGGTCTCGGTGATGGCGGCCTCGTCGATATCAGGCTCTTTGCCCAGCCAGTCGTTTGCGTCGCCTGTGGGCAGCTGCACGCTGGACACCACAGCCTCACCCTTTGCCTGTGCATAGCAGCTCTTGGCGGCCTTCATCACGGCATCGGAGGTGATGGTAGAGCCGGAAACGCCGTCGATCTCGGCAGAACCGGCAGCCATCAGCTGCTCACGCAGCTCATCGGCAGCGGCAGCGCCGAAAGAAGCGGTCTCGCCGGAGGTGTCCACCACCACGTCGGTGACAGCGCTGTCGGAGAAGGTCATGGTGACCTTGACGGTGGAGGAGATGCCCTCGGCAGTGCCCTCGTAGGTGCCGGGAATGTACTGACCGGCGGCACCGGAGGCAGTGGAGCTGGAGGCGGAATTGCAGGCGGCCAGAGCACCGGCAGTGACACCGCTCATGGCGGCGGCAGCGGCGATCTTCAGAAAGCCTTTGCGGGAGATCTTATTCATAGGGATGCTCTCTTTCTCTTTTCTCTTCTTATCGTGCAGCAGGGTGAAAACCACTTTGCTGAATCTTTAACAATTGTAGCGTAGAGTGACGCACTTTACAATTCAATTATGTTATATTATAATTTAGAAAATCCTAATGTAAGAAAGCGAGGACGCGCAAATGAACCAGAGTGCACTGGATGGATTTGTGAAGATCGTAGAGATGGACAGTTTTTCGGCAGCAGCAGAGGCACTGTATCTTTCGCAGTCGGCGCTTTCGCAGCAGATCCGCACGCTGGAAGGGCAACTGCAGTTTGAACTGTTCCAGCATGTACCGCGCCGGGTGATCCTGACCCCGGCAGGCCGGGACTTTTACCCCAAGGCAAAGCAGTTGACGGCCTTATATCAGGAGGCAGTGCGCCATGCCCGTGCGGTACAGCAGCAGGAAAAGCCGCCGGAACGGCATCTGGTCATTGCATGGAGCCATGAGGCGATGCGGATGTTCGGGTACGACCTGTTTTCTCTGACGAACGAGCTGTGTCTGCAATACACGTCTATTATGATGCAGTGCGCCAGTCGCAGCGAGGTCTGGCGCAGTCTGAAAAAAGGGGACGCGGACCTTTCTTTCCAGTTGGAAAGTGCGGAATTTTACGCGCAGGGGTTCACTTTCATCCCGCTGCTTTATGTGCCGGAGCTGTGCATTCCCATCCACCCGCCCGCCGATATGCCGGTGGGCAGGCTGAGTCTGGAGCAGGCGCTGCAATACCGCTGGCTGCCCGTCAAAGAAATGTACCAGACCGTCTACGAGACCAGCCTGCTGCAGGAGGGGCTGGAGCGCGGAGTGAACTTTACGCCGGTGGGCGGCATCCGCAGCGCATCCTATGGGGATCCTGCGCTCAAGATGGTTCCTGCAGTCTATTACCGCAGACCGGATCTCAGCTTTGCGCGGGTGCTGGACTGGGGCAGGGGACACCGGTTCGGCATCGTGCTGGGACAAAAGCGCGAGGACCCGTGGGTGATGGCCTATGTCCGCGCGGTGCAGCAGCTGCTGCCGTCCCTCTCGGAAAAGCTGTTCGGCCTGAAGCTGGAAGCGGTGGAGGAATAAAGAAAAAAGAAAACCCTCTCAGGCGCATTCGCGCCAGCTCTCCCGAAGGGAGAGCTCTATTGCAGCTGACCGGTAACTGCTGAAAAGCTCCCCCTCTCGGGGGAGCTGGCATCGCGTAGCGATGACTGAGAGGGTAAACAAATAGCACCTGCTGCCTTCGGAAAGGAAGGCGGCAGGTGCTATTTTTGTGCTTATACTGCGATGACGGGCAGCTTACTCCACCACGTCCTCGAACTGGCTGTTGTACAGGTCGGCGTAGAAGCCGCCTGCTTCGATCAGCTGGTCGTGGGTGCCCTGCTCCACAATATCGCCATCTCGCATCACAAGGATGAGGTCGGCGTCCCGGATGGTGGAAAGACGGTGTGCGATCACAAAGCTGGTGCGGCCCTCCATCAGGCGGTCCATGGCGGTTTGGATGCGCTGCTCGGTGCGGGTATCCACACTGCTGGTGGCTTCGTCCAAAATCAGGATGCGGTTATCTGCCAGAATGGTGCGGGCGATGGTGAGCAGCTGCTTCTGGCCCTGACTCACGTTGGAAGCGTCCTCGTTCAGCTCCATCTGGTAGCCGCCGGGCAGGGTGCGGATGAAGTGGTCGGCGTTGGCAGCCTTGGCGGCGGCGATCACTTCTTCGTCGGTAGCATCCAGACGGCCATAGCGGATGTTCTCCATGATGGTGCCCTTGAACAGCCATGTGTCCTGCAGCACCATGCCGAAGCCCTCGCGCAGAGCGCTGCGGTCAAAGTCACGCACATCGTGGCCATTCAGGGTGATGGAACCGGAATCCACATCATAGAAGCGCATGAGCAGCTTGACCATGGTAGTTTTGCCCGCGCCGGTAGGGCCGACGATAGCCACCTTCTGGCCGGGCTTGACCTCACAGCTGAAATCGTGGATGACGGTCTTGTCCGGGGTGTAGCCGAAGCGGACATGACTGAATGTCACCTGACCGTTGATGCAGCCGGGGTCGGCCCGGCGGGCCGGGTCTGCCTGCTGATCCTCTTCCGGCTCGTTCAGAAACTCGAACACCCGCTCAGCGGCAGCGGCCATGCTCTGCAGCATGTTGGACACCTGAGAAAGCTGCTGGATGGGCTGTGTGAAGTTCTTGACGTACTGGATGAAGGCCTGAATGTCACCGATGGTAATGGTGCCGTTTGCCGCAAAAATGCTGCCCACGATGGCCACTGCCACGTAGCCCAGATTGCCCACAAAGTTCATAATGGGCATCATCAGGCCGGAGAGGAACTGGCTCTTCCATGCGGATTCGTACAGCTTATCGTTGGCGGCGTTGAA
>ERZ838839.2665-NODE-2665-length-12970-cov-2.716531_pt1 | contig 12970 bp, 7 predicted proteins | sample MGYA00519909_ERZ838839 | MGnify/ENA primary metagenome ERZ838839 (study PRJEB31850, sample SAMEA3708843) | human gut metagenome | biome: human gut; feature: human-associated habitat; material: faeces | place: China | collected 2014 ... | reverse complement strand
TATTGATGAGGTAAGTTATCTCGCTATCCAATGACAGATATAAATAAACCTGTTAATTTGAATGAAATGATAAAAAGTATAATAATGCGAATTAAACTAATACGGTGTATAGAATTAAAGGCTATTGTAACATTATCTTTAGTTCTTATTAATAGTGGAAACCTATTAATAGGTAGCAACCTGTTTATTAGAGATAACAATGATTTAAGTGCAGATACGATTTTGAGATATAATCACTTATTCCAAGGACCAAACGAATCAGAGTTCTCCGGCTGTTATTTTCTTTTTTGGTGGAGGTTGGAATTCCGGTTCTCCTAAACAATTTGAATCACAAGCCAGTTATTTGAATAAGTATGGAGTAACAGTTGTATTAGCTGATTATCGAACCCAAAAGAATGCAGGTACTACTCCTAAAGAAGCTTTAATGGATGCAAAATCAGCTATGCGTTATTTAAAGCAGCATGCAATGTCCATACATGTTGATCCTGATAAAATATTGGCAGGCGGTGGCTCTGCAGGTGGACATTTGGCTGCTGCAACAGCTTTTTGTCATCAAATTAATAATCCGGAGGATGATCTTAATGTGTCATCAATTCCTAAAGCTTTGATCCTTTTTAATCCGGTTATAGATAATGGACCTCATGGGTACGGATTCGACAGAGTAAAAGATTATTATAGAGATTTTTCTCCTATACATAATATAAAAAAAGATGCTCCTCCTGCTATATTTTTTTTAGGGAGTGAGGATAATATTGTTTTGCTTGAAACGGCTCTAAAGTTTAAGAAGAAAATGGAACATGTAGGGTCACGTTGCGATTTATTGCTATATCCGGGACAAAAGCACGGTTTCTTTAATGCTAAGTTTGAAGAATTTTTTGAAAAAACGATGTCAGCTACTGTGGTCTTCTTGAAATCTTTAGGATATATTAAATAGAGGCTTTTGATTTGCCAGTCGTTTTTTATCGGGGATTTTTCCATTTAAGCTGTTTGCATATTAAAAAACACTTAGAATTTGGATATTTCCTCTTTATTATGGTTCATTTCTGATTCGCTTCTGAATCTGCTTCCCAACCACTACAATCATTGCTGTCGAATACAATAAACATTTTCTTTATAAAAAATAATATCCGCAGGTGCATAAATTAATTCGTCCGCCTATAGACAACGTTTCGTCCGGCTATAGGCAAACGCAACGTCGGCTATAGGCAAACTTGCGTCCGGCTATAGGCGGACGAATTAATTTATGCACTGCAAAGGATTATTTATTGCACAAGCCGGAGCTAAATTTAGCATAGGAACTCTTTATCCAATAAATTATCTACTTTCAACTTTTGAGAAAAAAGTTGTCGAGCTATTTTGGTGGCATTTATACTATCATTTATCTCTCTGTATCATTTATAGTTAGGTCAGAAAATGAGAATCAATAAATTTCAAAGTAGAAGTATTCTTCTCCCAAGATAACCTGGATAATTGTCGGGAAGCTTCCTTCTAAAAAAAATCCTTGATGAAAAGCCTATGCTGCAGAAAATAATAAGACGATAAAGACACCATATGGAAGCAATGGAAAGGGACAGCAAACATATACGTTTGCTGCTGTATATAGCCTAATAATAATGGAAGTAGTAATACCAAAGTATATGATGACATTACTTCATAATGAAACACCCTTTCTCCAGCATTACTTATGCCCAACTGCATATGTGAATAGCATCTATTCTTTCGTCATAATAACGTCATCCGGGACAGAAAAGCCAATTGGTCTCCTTTCTGCATCACTAATAGATTCATCACCTTCTGTCTCATTCCAAATACCTGTTAATTCATCCAGTTTCCAGCGAATCTTAGTAGGTGACAATAACTGTATGTATCCACCTGTAATCCCCTTACCACCAAAGTGTCTTTTACGTTGGTCATAAAATATTATACCTAAACTTCCTAATTCATCAGTATAAGGACTGTAAGCCCATATAAACAAATTATTAGGCTGACACTCTTTTAATACATCCCAACACGTAGGAAGTTCTCCCATATAATCTTCCAATACTCTTCCATTGACTGATAGATAATATCCTCCATAAAGTCCATTTGCGGTTTTTTTTGTCCATAGCTGTTGACCTTTTTGAAATTTAATTTTAAATACGGTATCATTTTTCTGATAAACCCAAGTACCTACATAAGTATCTAGTATCTTAGCAAAATTTTGATTTTCTTGTGCTGTAGCATTAATTCCTAGAACTAATAGCAATACAATAATTCTAAATGTTTTCATTTTACATGTACTTTCATGTATTAAATATTAATAAGCATTAGATATAAGTTTGTTTTTTAATTTACAGATTCAGTTGTTTGATAAATTCAGTAGGAGTGATATTAAACTCTTTCTTAAAACATTTTGTAAAATAGTTAGGGTCGGACATTCCTACGGCGTACGAAGCTTCCGAGACATTCATGCCATTCTGTAAATGAATCTTTGCTTCTTTCATCTTTATAGTCCGCATGAACTGGGTGATAGAACATCCGGTCAATGATTTAAGCTTGGTATGCAACAGGCTTCGGCTCACTTTCATATGAGTAATAATTTCAGTAACTCCGAACTCTTCGTCTTTGATATTGGCCATAATCAGGTCAACTAACTCTTTCATAAATACTTCATCACGTGGATTGTTCGTTATTTGTGTAATGTTCAGCTTCTCGATCCGCTTGAAATACTCAATGTTCTGCTTTCTGTTAGTACGCATATTCTGAACCAATAGTTCCAGATTCTGTGCATTAAAAGGCTTGGTTATATACGCATCCGCCCCTTTCAAGTACCCTTGAGTATGATCCAATTCATCCGTTTTAGCAGTTAGCAGAATTACCGGGATATGACTGCTATTCAAATCCTGTTTGACGTATGCCGTTAATTCCAGACCATCCATCACGGGCATCATTACATCGCTGACTATCAGATCGGGCAGTTGCTTCTTCAGTAACTTACAAGCCTCAGCACCATTGTAAGCACGAAATACCTGATAATCTTTGCTAAATATCTCTGCCAGATAATCATTCATCTCTTTATTATCTTCTACAATAAGGATACTTTCTTTGACGTCGGTGTTATCTTGCTCGGTAGAAATCAACTGGTCGGGAATCAGTTCGATCGTTTCTTTCATCCGCAGATTATATTTCTGTATTTCTTCGGACGTGATACTTTCCAAAGATTTCTCCGAAGAGCTATAGGCAGATTCTGAAACATTCAGGCTGACGATAAATTCCGATCCCTTTCCGACTTCGCTTTCAACCTTAATCTCCCCCTTATGCATATGAATCAGTGACTTCGTGAGAGATAACCCCAATCCGAAGCCTTCTCTATGATCCTTTTTTTCTACTTGGAAGTAGCTGTCAAAGATTTTATCTTTCATCTCTTTAGGAATCCCTCTGCCGCTGTCTTTTACTGATATTTCGATGAAATTTTCCGAATCTTTTTTGAGAAGCTTGGCACTGAGTTTCACATAATCTCCCGGCTGGGTGTATTTGAAAGCATTCGACAGCAGATTATACATGATGCGTTCCAGCTTGGATGGAGAGAACCAGACTTCTTCATCCGTTTCTTCCAGACTGACAATGAAATCAATCTCCTTTTCCTTAGATACAATATCGAAGATATGAGAAATCTCTTCCAGGAAATGCATGATGTTTCCTTTTCTGACGTTAATTTCCATTTGCTGCATTTCGATTTTACTGAAAGTGAGCAGTTCGTCAATAAGATAATGCATTCTGTTGGCATTGCGGTAGATGACTTCCAGTTTCTCGCGATCATTATTATCGATTTGTTTCTGTTTGATGAGCCGCTGAAGTGGTGACAGGATCAAAGTCAACGGTGTTTTCAGATCATGAGATACGTACGTAAAGAAGTTTATTTTCGATTGATTCATCTTCTCCATATTAACCCGTTGCTCATGTTCCGTTTTCAGTCTCATAAGAAGAATCAACCTGGCTTTGGTATATTTATATGCCAAATAGATGATGCAGAGAACCATACATACGTAGGTCAGATAGGCCCATATAGAAAGCCACCACGGAGGTAGTACATGGATAGTCAACTCTTTCTGTCCTTTTTCATCCCAGTTTACTCCGTCATTGCTTGCTTTAATCTTCAATGTATAATCTCCGGTCGGGAGATTAGAGAAACGTACCTGATGCTGATTGCCTACAAACTGCCATTCTTTATCGATGCCTTCCAGCTTCATGGCATATTGCGTTTTATCTTTGTATTGATAATTAAGCCCTGAGTATTCGATACGTATGGATTGTGCCTGTTCGTGGGTAAGCGTCATCACATCACTTTCAGAGATAGAGGCGGGCAGTAGCGCATCCGGATTGCTGGAAGATACGACATCGTTATTGCTCCATACTCCTGTCAAAGCGATATTAAAATGAGGTTCTACAGGGCGCACCTGTTCAGGATAGAAAGAAATCATGCCATTAATTGTTCCGAAGAACAGTTCGCCGTCGGGTTTCTTGCAGACAGAGGAATAATTGAACTGATTGGTCGGCAGTCCGTCGGCTATGGTATACCGGCTGATTAATCCGGATTTCGGCTGAATATTACATAATCCGTTGTCTGTTCCTATCCATATAGTGTTCTGATCATCTTCTATTATACCTTTTATAGCGTTCGATCCCAATTCTTTCTTCGAATAACTTTTCAATTTTTCGCCTTTTTTATTCAGAACAAAAAGCCCGTCATTGTTCGTTCCTGCCCAAATATTCCCCTGCGAGTCCATATATAAATAAGTCATATACAACTTACTGGATGAGAATTGTGGAAGAGGTGTCTGTTCTTCTGTTCGTTTGTTTATCTGGTATATTCCATTTTGACGGTTTCCAGTCCAGATAATGCTGTCATTGAGGTTAAGCATGCAAAAGACAGGAAGTGCAGAAACTTTTTTCAACTGGAAACTGCCGTTCTGTTTCTTCAAGGTAAATAGTCCCGACGGCCCTCCATACCAGATTTTGCCGGTTTCGTCTTCTATGATGCAGAACCCGGATGAGTTTTTCCCCATTCCGTCATTAAAAGAAAGCGTTTTGTTCTCTTTGGGCATATAATAGTTCATTCCCCGAAGAAACAGACCGATCCATAGGTTCTGTTTACTGTCAATCAGCAAGGAATGTATATTCCGGGCTTTTATATTCATCCGTTCATGGAGTCGTTCGGAACGCGTTATTTCCCGATTGCTGTTCAGGTAGTTAAGCCCTCCGTCTTCGGTAGCAATATAGAGCCCGTTGTCCGGAGTATTGATGATCTGGCGTACAGCTTTACCACTCAGATGATTGGGAGAGTTTCCATAAGGATAAATCCGGAACTGATCCGAAGCATATATAAAATAATTCACACCACCGAAATAGGTTCCAACCCACATGTTATGATTGTAATCTTCAAAAAGGCTATAAATAGGAGAATCGTTCAGATTACTCAAGTCACTTTCCGACTGCTGATAGTGAGTCACTAACCGAAAGGTCTGGTCATAAATGAAAATTCCATTTTCGGTTCCCAGCCAGATGTTGTTCATAGTATCAGTTGTTGCACATCTGAATTGTCTGATATCCTTGATCGCGGCCAGAGGATACAGCGAATCATTATTGATATTGTACACAAATACCTCTTGAGGTGTATTGAATAACAACTGATTGCCAGGCAACATAACTAATTGAATGCACGTTTCCAAAAATGGACGGATGTTCAGAGGCAGTGGTTCAAATTGTTCCTTCTTTAGATTATAGCGTTTCACCCCTTTGTTACTGTTTATCCATAGAACATTGTTTGAGTCTTCTACCAGTCCACGAATATTTTCTCCTTTTCCTTCATTTAATATAAAAGGAGTGAAGCTGTTTTTTTCATTATCGTATTGATAGATGCCGTTACTGCATCCGGTCAGCAATCTGCTGTCAGACGTGTTCAGAAATAAGACACTGTTCTTATTGTTTCCCTCTATGTGATAGCGTGTGAATTGTTCATTCTGGGGATTGTATTTGCAGATTCCTTGCTCCGTAGAAATCCAGAGGACATTCCGGCAGGGGTCATTATATAGTTTGGTGATAAAATCATGGCTGATTGTAGTGGAATCCCCTTCTTCGTGAAAGTACCGGGTAATATTATACCCATCATATCTGCATAATCCATTCCTGGTGCCAAACCACATAAATCCCTTACTGTCCTGAGATATGGCATTGACAGTATTATGAGAAAGCCCTTCTGTAATGCTTAGCTGTTTGAAGCGGACATTATTATATTGGATTTTTCCTTCCGCAAATGTCGGATGAAGCAGGAATAATAAACAAACTGCTACCGATATAAGATTTTTGAGTGTACTCCTTTTCATATCTGATTCTACTCCTTGTTTAACGCTCAAAGATAGTCTTTTTTCTATCGGTTTTTCTAGTACAAATGTATATTCCATTAGAAATTATGTGCACAATCGAAGCTTTATGGGCTCAAACAATACATGCTTCCTTATATTGAACATGATGTTACGAATGTTTATTCTTTGAATTCTCTACATTTGTATCGTAAACCAAATGAAAAGACCATGAAAACAAAATTTTGCAGAACGGCAGTGTATTGCCTGTGCTGTTTTATGTTTATCCAGCCGATAACAGGAAGCCAGGTAAATGATACTCATGAGGGTGTTTTGCATATCGACAAACAGAAAACACGCAAAGTAAGCCGTGTCCAATATGGGTTCCATTATGAAGAGATTGGTATGATAGGAGAAGGTGCCTTGCATGCCGAACTGGTACGCAACCGTTCATTCGAAGAAGCAACTCCACCCGCAGATCTGGCGGTCAAAAATGGGCTTTATCAGAATGTACCGAATCCGCGTGGAAAAAACAAAGATGTATTTCATGTAGACCCTCTGATCGGATGGAACACTTATCCTCTGTCTTATACTCCCATTTTCATTAGCCGTACAGAAGAAAATCCTCTGAATAAGGAGAATAAGTATTCAATGCTGGTCAACGTGACTGAAGATATTGCAAACAATCCGGAGGCAATGATTCTAAATCGGGGATATTACGGTATGAATCTACGAAAGGAGGTATCTTATCATCTTTCCATGTATATAAAAAGCAAAAATTATACAGCTCTTCTTCAAGTTATGCTGGTAGACGAACAAGGTAAACCGGTCAGTACTCAGCTTGTTTTGGATGTAAAGGGTAAAGAGTGGACGAAACTTACCGGAACATTAAAACCTGATAAAGATGTCAAACGGGGGATGCTTGCCATTCAGCCGTTAGGTAAAGGGCAATTCCAACTGGATGTCGTCTCTTTATTCCCTTCTGATACATGGGACAATGGAAAATCAGTTTTTCGGGCGGATATTATGCAGAACTTGAAAGAATATGCACCGGATTTCATTCGTTTTCCCGGCGGATGTATTGTGCATGGGGTGAATGAAGCTACCATGTACCACTGGAAAAAGACAATAGGTCCCATTGAAAATCGACCGGGACAATGGAGTAAATGGGCGCCTTACTACCGTACAGATGGAATTGGTTATCATGAGTTTTACGAATTGTGCGAATATTTGGGAGCAGATGCTATGTACGTAATCCCTACAGGGATGATCTGTACAGGTTGGGTAAAGCAAAGTTCTCCCTGGAATTTCATTCAACCGGACGTTGATCTGGATGCTTATATTCAGGATGCACTGGATGCCATAGAATACGCAATCGGTCCGGAAACCAGCAAATGGGGGGCTTTACGTGTAAAGAACGGACATCCGAAGCCTTTCCCTCTAAAGTACATTGAAATTGGAAACGAAGACTTCGGACCTGTTTATTGGGAACGTTACGAGAAGATTTATCAAGCGTTACACAGACAGTACCCCGACTTGATATACATAGCCAACAGTATCATAGGCAAAGAAAATGACGACAAACGGATTGATATTGCGAAGTTTGTGAACCCGAAGAATGTGAAGGTATTCGATGAACACCATTATCAACCTGTCGAATGGGCTTGCAAGCAGCATTACCGTTTTGACAACTATGAACGGGGAATAGCGGATTTGTTTGTTGGAGAATTGGGCATTGACGGGAAGTATCCCTATAATCTGTTAGCCAGCGGAGCGGTGCGAATGTCTCTTGAACGTAATGGAGACTTGAATCCATTATTGGCAGAACGTCCGGTGATGCGCCATTGGGATTTTTCAGAGCATCGTCAGTTGCACTCTATGCTAATCAATGGGGTAGATTGCAGCATCAGGACATCTTTCTATTATTTATCAAAAATGTTCAGAGACCACACTTTCGATGTATGCCTGGATGCTGGGATTCAGGGGATGAAGGGTTTGCAGAATGTCTTTGTTACGATGGGATATGATAGTGAAAGTAAAGAATATATCCTGAAACTGATCAATTTGAGAAAACAGGAGGTGGTACTTCAAACAGCAGTGAAAGGATTTGGGAAAAAGATACAGGCACAAAAAATAACATTGAGTCTGGAACCCGGCAAGAATAACACTCCGGAAATGCCGGATGCAGTAAAGCCAGTTCAGTCGACCGTAACACTGGACTTAAATAAAGATTTGCAGCTTGAGGCTTCTTCAATGATTGTATACCGTTTTAAATAAGATAAATATGAGAAATGCAGCGTTTTGTATTACGGGATTGGCATTACAGGGTTTGTCTATGTCATTGATGGCACAAACCGACAAGCCGAATATTGTAATCATTATGACCGATCAGCAGCGTGCTGACCTATGTGGCAGAGAAGGTTTTCCTCTGGCAGTTACTCCTTATGTAGATCAATTAGCTCAGGAAAATGTATGGTTTAACAAAGCATATACTGTAGCACCGGCCAGTTCTCCTGCCCGCTGCTCCATGTTCACCGGACGTTTTCCTTCGGCAACCCATGTACGTACCAACCACAACATTCCGGATATCTTTTTTGAACAGGACTTGGTGGGCGTATTAAAAGAAAACGGATATAAAACAGCACTTGTAGGTAAAAACCATGCTTATCTGAAACCTGCTGACTTGGACTTTTGGTCAGAATACGGGCATTGGGGTAAAAATAAGAAAACGACTCCCGAAGAAAAAGAGACGGCTCGTTTCTTAAACCAGAAAGCCAGGGGACAATGGCTGGAACCTTCGCCAATTCCTGTAGAGGAGCAACACCCTGCTAAAATCGTTAATGAGACATTGTCATGGATAGAGAGTCAAAAAGAGAATCCTTTCTTTGTGTGGGTATCTTTCCCGGAACCTCATAATCCTTATCAGGTTTGCGAACCCTATTATTCTATGTTTTCGCCGGATAAGCTTCCCGTATTGAAGACGTCACGTAAAGACTTGGAAAAGAAAGGAGAGAAATATCGCATTTTAGCAGAACTGGAAGATGCGTCTTGTCCTAATCTGGAACAGGACCTACCCAGAATCCGTGCTAATTATATCGGCATGATCCGTTTAATAGATGACCAGATAAAGAGACTGATCGAATCGTTAAAAGCCAGCGGGCAGTTTGAAAATACAATCTTTGTTGTTCTTTCAGATCATGGCGATTATTGGGGAGAATACGGGTTGATCCGCAAAGGAGCCGGACTTTCTGAAAGTCTCGCACGTATCCCGATGGTATGGGCAGGATATCATGTCAAGAATCAATCAGCCCCTATGGATAGCCATGTGTCAATTGCTGATATTTTTCCTACTCTTTGTTCTGCAATCGGTGCCAAGATTCCGGCTGGTGTTCAAGGTCGTAGCTTATGGCCGATGTTGACCGGAAAAGAATACCCCAAAGAAGAGTTTTCCAGCATTGTCGTACAACAAGGTTTTGGAGGAGCACATGTCGGACTGGATTCTTCTCTTACTTTCGAACAGGAAGGGGCATTGACGCCGGGTAAGATTGCATACTTTGATGAACTCAATACCTGGACTCAAAGCGGTACCTCTCGTATGGTCAGAAAAGACGACTGGAAACTGGTGATGGATAACTATGGAAACGGAGAACTATATAATCTTAAGAAAGATCCTTCGGAAGTAGATAACCTGTTTGGTAAAAAGAAATACACTGCTGTTCAGACAGAGCTTCTGACGAAGTTAGTCGCATGGGAATTACGTCTGCAGGATCCACTCCCTCTTCCCCGGAAACGTTATCATTTTAAACAGGATCCTTATAATTATCTCCAACCCGAACAATAATAAATCAAAAGAATGTACATATTGACGGATATTAAAGACATTGTTCCATGAGCTCAATCCTGTAACAGTCTACTTTTGTATCCGTAAATAATAAAACTGTAATCTATGAAATTTATATTGCGATTAGGACTTGCTTTACTGACAGGATTTGTCTCAGTCAGCACAGCATCGGCACAAGCATATGGAACTGCTGATACAAACGCTCCGGAGCTGCGTGTCCCAAAATCTGTTCAACCGGCATTTGACTACTGGATGCGTGACACATGGGCAACACTAGGCCCCGACGGTTACTACTATATCACTGGAACCACTTCTACCCCCGACCGTCACTTTCCGGGACAGAGACATTGCTGGGATTGGAATGACGGTTTGTATCTTTGGCGCTCCAAAGACCTGAAGATATGGGAAGCCATGGGACGAATCTGGTCAATGGAAAAAGACGGTACCTGGCAGAAAGATCCCAAAGTATATAAAGAGGGAGAGAAATATGCGAAGAAGTCTATCAATAATGATCCGATGGATAACCGTTTCCACGCTGTATGGGCACCGGAAATGCACTATATAAAGAGTGCGAAAAATTGGTTTATTGTAGCCTGCATGAATCAATCGGCAGGCGGAAGAGGCTCTTTTATTCTGCGGAGTACTACCGGGAAGCCGGAGGGACCTTATGAAAATATCGAAGGTAACGAGGATAAAGCCATTTTTCCAAACATTGACGGAAGCCTGTTTGAAGATACGGATGGTACCGTATATTTTGTCGGTCACAACCACTATATAGCACGCATGAAACCAGATATGAGTGGTTTGGCAGAAGAGATAAAGACATTAAAAGAAAGTAAATACTCTCCGGAGCCGTATGTTGAAGGAGCATTCATCTTTAAATATGATGGAAAATATCATTTGGTACAAGCTATCTGGGCACACCGCACGGTGAAGGGGGACACTTATGTCGAGAAGGAAGGGTTAACTAATAAGAAAACTCGTTATAGCTATGATTGTATCATTGCCACTGCCGACAATGTATATGGTCCTTATGGTAAACGGTATAACGCAATTACCGGCGGCGGACACAACAATCTGTTTCAGGATAAGGATGGCAACTGGTGGGCAACCATGTTTTTTAACCCTCGTGGCGCACAGGCGGCCGAATATAAAGTGACATGTCGGCCGGGATTGATTCCGATGCTTTATGAAAACGGAAAATTTAAACCTAATCACAATTATCAGGCAAAATGAAAACATCACTATTGATAACCGGGGGATTGGCTTTCGGAGCAATGACTTTTGCACAAGAAAAGCCTAATATCATTGTTATATTGGCGGACGATCTGGGTTTCTCCGATTTAGGTTGCTACGGAGGAGAAGTACAGACACCGGTATTGGATAAGATGGCCAAACAGGGTGTCCGTATGACACAAATGTATAACAGTGCGCGGAGTTGTCCGTCACGTGCCAATTTATTAACCGGACTTTATCCGCATCAGACAGGGTTAGGACACATGGATGCAACCCGTCCGGCATGGCCGAAAGGATATGCCGGCTTTCGTTCCAATTCTGACAACGTTACCATTGCCGAAGTATTAAAAGATGCCGGATATTTCACAGCCATGTCCGGTAAATGGCATCTGGGCAAAACCGCCAATCCGATAAACCGAGGTTTCCTGGAATATTATGGTTTGTTAGGTGGATTCAATTCTTTTTGGAATCCGGACGTATATACCCGATTGCCTAAGGATCGTAACCCACGTCAATATAAAGAGGGAGAATTTTATGCTACTAACGTAATAACCGATTATGCCATAGACTTTATTAATCAGGCACATCAGGAAGAAAAACCTTTGTTTCTGTATTTGGCATACAATGCTGCTCATTTTCCGTTGCACGCTCCGAAAGAAGTAACGGATAAATATATGAAGATTTACCTGCAGGGTTGGGATAAGATTCGAGATCAACGTTGGAAACGAATAGTAAAGATGGGGCTTTTGCAAGGAAAACCAGCATTAAGCCCGCGTGGTGTTGTTCCCGAAAGTTTGTTTGAGGATGAGACACATCCGCTGCCTGCCTGGGATTCTTTAACAAAGGAACAGCAGACTGACCTGGCTCGCCGTATGGCTATTTATGCTGCCATGATAGATATTATGGATACCAATATTGGTCGGGTATTGGATACTTTACAGAAGAACGGTGAACTGGATAATACATTTATCATGTTCATGTCGGACAACGGAGCTTGTGCCGAATGGCATGAATTTGGTTTCGACAAGCAAACTGGAACAGAATATCATACTCATGTTGGTGCTGAATTAGACCAGATGGGACTACCGGGAACTTATCATCATTACGGAACCGGCTGGGCAAACGTTTGTTGTACCCCATTTACACTTTATAAACATTATGCGCATGAAGGTGGAATATCCACTCCTTGCATTATCCAGTGGGGTAAACAGATTAAGCACAAAGGCAGTATTGACCATCAACCGGCACAATTCTCGGATATCATGGCAACTTGCATCGAACTGGCAGGGACTAAATATCCCGAAGAATACGAAGGAAGAAAGATTGTACCTACACCGGGCAAGTCAATCCTTCCTATTGTACGCGGTGAAGAAATGCCGGACCGTTATATCTATGCGGAACATGAAGGTAATCGTATGGTACGCAAAGGTGACTGGAAACTGGTCTCTGCGAATTTTAGAGGTGATGAATGGGAACTCTATAATATCAAAGAAGACCGCACAGAACAACATAATCTGATAAAGGAATACCCTGAAATGGCAAAGGAACTGGAAGA
>ERZ838839.2659-NODE-2659-length-12985-cov-3.082289_pt1 | contig 12985 bp, 7 predicted proteins | sample MGYA00519909_ERZ838839 | MGnify/ENA primary metagenome ERZ838839 (study PRJEB31850, sample SAMEA3708843) | human gut metagenome | biome: human gut; feature: human-associated habitat; material: faeces | place: China | collected 2014 ... | reverse complement strand
CCGTCGTGGATTCAAGAAAGCTTTCTTTGTGACCGACAAAGATCTCATCAGGTTTGGCGTAGCTGCCGAAGTAATGAAAGTATTCGAAGCTAATAATATCCCTTATGAGCTTTACAGTGATGTGAAAGTCAATCCGACCATTGCCAATGTGCAGAACGGAGTAGCTGCCTACAAGGCGTCGGGTGCCGATTTTATTGTAGCGTTAGGTGGAGGCTCTTCTATCGATACTGCCAAAGGTATCGGTATTGTAGTGAATAATCCGGAATTTGCCGATGTAAAGTCGTTGGAGGGAGTAGCTGATACGAAACACAAGGCCGTGCCTACTTTTGCATTGCCTACTACTGCTGGAACTGCTGCCGAAGTCACTATCAACTATGTCATTATCGATGAAGAAGCCAAGAAGAAAATGGTCTGTGTCGATCCCAATGACATACCGGCTGTGGCTATTGTCGATCCGGAATTGATGTATTCCATGCCTAAAGGCTTGACTGCCGCTACCGGAATGGATGCTCTTACCCATGCGATCGAAAGTTTTATTACCCCGGGAGCCTGGGCGATGAGTGATATGTTCGAATTGAAAGCGATCGAAATGATTGCTCAAAACTTGAAAGCGGCTGTTGATAACGGAAAAGATACCTTAGCCCGTGAAGCGATGTCTCAGGCTCAGTATATTGCCGGTATGGGCTTCTCTAATGTCGGTTTAGGTATCGTGCATTCGATGGCACATCCGTTGGGAGCGTTCTATGATACCCCGCATGGGGTAGCCAATGCTTTGCTGTTACCGTATGTCATGGGGTATAATGCGGAATCTCCGGCTGCTTCGAAATACATCCGGATTGCCGCGGCGATGGGAGTAAATACGGATGGCATGACGGAGGCAGAAGGGGTGCAGGCTGCTATCGATGCAGTGAGAACCCTTTCGGTAAGCATCGATATTCCTCAGAAGCTGCATGAAATCAATGTCAAAGAAGAAGATATTCCGGCATTGGCCGTAGCTGCTTTTAATGATGTGTGTACCGGAGGTAATCCGCGTCCCACTTCTATAGAAGATATTGAAGCTATTTATCGGAAAGCTTTTTAAAGTTCCGGGTACCGGTATTCCGCTTAAAAAGAGTGTAACCCGACATCTTTATAAATTAAAAATCACCCACACCACAGTTTTAACTATCCTGTAAAAGTTGGATATAAAACTTTAGGAGTGCAGTTCTATTTGACTGTGGTATGGGTGATTCTATTGAAAGGGGCATTTTCTTGGTTCCTGTTTAAATTTTCCTCTTAAAATAATGTAGAGTAAAATTTAAACAGGAACTAAATTTATCCTTTTTTGTGAAGTTTCACGGTTTTAGTTACCGTCCGGTTTTTCTATTTCTGTAAACGGACTGTCATTCCAATGAAAGTTTTCCACAGCGTCCGGATGCGCCGGATCGTAAGGCTGATAATCTTCCCTCAGGTATTGAATAAGGTCAATTTCTGCTTTCTTCATCCCTTCGATCACACATTTGGCAATCTGATATGCACCATAGGGGTTGAAATGGGTATTGTCTTCCAAAGCTTTATCTTGTCCCGGATAAGTACCTGCCGGATAGTGTACGAAAGCCTTCTTTGAGGCTTCTACTCCCATGGCCTCGTACAGCGTGCGGGTCATTTCGTTCAAGTCTATTAAAGGAACGTTCTCTTTGGCGGCCAGCCAACGCATGGCATCCGGATAATCCTCGTGTGTGTCTTGTATTTTACCATCTGTTCCGAAACTGCGACGTTGGGTCGGGGTGACCAATGCGGGATGTGCTCCGCGTGCACGGGTTTCGTCTATAAAAGTTTTCAGGCTGGTCATATAAGAATAGAATGCTCCTTTTCCGGGTCCTTTCTGCTTCTGGTCATTATGTCCGAACTCCATGAACACATAGTCTCCGGGCTTCATTTGGGTTAGTGCCTTTTTCAAGCGTTTGGCTGCAATAAATGTGTTGGCGCTTTCTCCGGATTCGGCATAATTGGCAAAGCAGATATTCTCATTGAAGAAACGTGGAATCATTTGTCCCCAACTTCCCCAAGGTTCATTATCCTGGTCTACCACTGTAGAGTTTCCGCATAAAAAGACAGTGGGCACATGGTCCGTTCTCTCTATCGTTAATTCCGATACGCAAGGTGATTTTCCATTAAATTCTAATGTCAGCTTATCGTCCCAGTTCAGTTTGCGTTTTTCACGAGGTTTGATGCGTACTTGCTCGGTATCCGAAATGCGGGTGTTTCGTTTATTGATGGTAAATATGCAAGGTATCATTTCTCCTTTCTCGCTTTTGATGTTCTCAAAGAACAAACGACGCGATTCGCCTCTTATGGTAGTTTCTCCTCTCTTCTTGCCGGATCCTAACAGTACTGTTATTCTATAATTTCCATCGGGAATTTGTATGGAAAAGAAAAAAGGAGCTGTTTCTGAAGAGGCCGATGCTGGCTGCAAATCGTATCCGTATCCTTTACTTTCCGAAAAGAGATCGGTAGGGGTAATTTTAATATAGCCCTCTTTGGTCTTCTTTTCTTGTCTAAAATCGAATTTATAGTTTTGTGCCATACTTGTTAAGACAGTGAATAATCCAACTGTCAAAATAGAAATGTTTTTATGTATTCTCATGATAATATAATATTGAAAAAGACTTTCTGTAATGAAAGTGCTAATTTACAATATTTTATTGTTAAAAGGAATACTGAATTGCTGTGAAAAATAAGTTTCGAATATTGTACTATTCTATATGATGGAAAAAGTATTTAATGTGCTTTTTCAATGCAGGGATTTTCAAACTGAGCTGATGTTTTTTACGTTGACCCCTGATGTTGCGTTGATCCGGAATCAACGCACTCAGAACACAGTAAAAAAAGAAAAACGACAAACGATTTTGCTCGTTTGTCGTTTTCTGTCGGAATGAGGCGACTCGAACGCCCGACCCCTACGTCCCGAACGTAGTGCGCTACCAACTGCGCTACATTCCGCTACTTAATTACTTAAGCTATTCTGTCTTTAAATAAACGATAATATTTTAACATCCGAGATATCTAAATCAGTAGAATAAAATCTCTTTTGTTTATTAAAATTCTATCGTTTTGTTTTTGACGGTGCAAAGGTAGTGAAAAGGTTCAATTATGCCTAAATGGGCGTATTAATAAATGTTAAGTATGTCGCGCTGGCTTTTTACTGTCTCTTGGAACGTTCTTGGGGTATTTGGACGTTTCTTTTATAATTGGGATAGATTGAGGGAAAAGTTCGATCTTTTGCATTGGTTCTGCAATGTTTTTGGAAATAGATACAAAATGAAATTAAGCGTTTTGTGATAATTTGAATTGTATTTTGATATAATTTATATGAAGTAGAAAGATATTTTGTTTTGTATGTATTATAATGTGATATTCTTTTATGGAATTATTTCAGGTTGAACAATGAAATATTGGATGTTGTAGATAAGAAAATGATACGGATAAGCGGACGGCTTTATTTTTGTGTCATACGGTGGTTGTCTTCGTGTTTTGGGGGTTGGGTATTTTTCGATTATAGAAAATTAAATTAATGAATTCGTTTGAATATTGCAATATCGGTCTGTGTATTTGTGTTTTTTCTGTATAGAGTAATGTTTCTTTTGGATAATCTCGTTATTAGTTGCTTTATTATTTTTTTATTACCCATTTAAGAAATTAATAAGTTTTATCTTATCTTTTAATACTCCGATCTTTGTAATGTCGAGTTAGTGTGATTTTCAATGTTATGTTGAAAGGAAAAAGTGAATATAAATAGTACATATGGCTTCTTTTATTGGGGATTGTATTTTTATATCCGATAGTTGGGTAGATTTAAATGCATCACACTAATAATTACTTAAATGTATACTTCGGCAAAGATAGCGAAATTCTGTAATATTTATCTAATTTAAAAAAGTTGGTTTATTTGATAATAGAAGACACCCATGGAAATAAAAATAGCCACCCACTGGGTAACAGTGGATGATTAATAATATAAATGGGTATGCTTTTTCAAAAAAATGATTTCCCTGATACAGATTTTAAAAGATGTTATAGATATGCTTGACGGAAAAGAAGCCGATCAGGAGTGTAACTTCATGAATATAAAAGCGGTATAGATGAAAAAAGTATTGATACTTATATTGATTATGATCGGATGTTCTGTTTCCGGTACGAAAGCTCAGAAGGTGGCATTTAAAAGTAATCTTTTATATGATGCCACTGCTACTATGAATCTTGGTTTAGAATTTGGGCTGGCGCGTAAATGGACATTAGATGTTCCGGTGAATTATCATCCATGGAAACCGGCCGATGGCAAGCGATTGCGTCACTGGGGTGTTCAACCGGAAGTTCGTTATTGGTTTTGTGAGCGTTTTAGCCGTACATTTTTGGGATTGCACGGGCATTATGCCGATTTCAATGTAGGAGGATGGCCGAATTGGTCGTTTATCAGTGAAAATATGCAGAATAGCCGTTACCAGGGACATTTATATGGTGGAGGTATTTCTGTCGGACATTCATGGATATTAAAAAAGCGTTGGAGCCTTGAAGCATCTGTCGGGGTGGGGTATGCGCGTATTGTGTACGAAAAGTATCCTTGCCGGCAGTGCGGAACCATGCTGAAAGAAGGAAATAAAAATTATTTCGGTCCTACAAAGGCAAGTGTATCACTTATTTACGTAATTAAATAAAATAGAATGATGAAAAGAAATATACAATTCATCGTATTGGTACTGACTTTTTTATGTCTGAATATAGAGAATGTTTTAGCTCAAGACCGCTCTTATGCAGGAGATATTACGGTAGAACCGGTACGATTGGAACAGAGCGGTGATTTTCTTTGTATAGATATAGATTTTATTCTGAAGAATGTGAAAGTAAAAATAGCACGGGGAGTGGACTTCATTCCTCGGTTAGTTGCACCGGATAATACATATGATCTTCCGAAAGTATCAGTTAAAGGAAAGGATGAATATTTGGCTTACGAGCGTCGGCTGGCGTTGATGAGTACAAAAGAGAAAAACCGGTATGTAAAGCCTTACTTGGTTAAGAAAGGTAATAGACGGATAAACGATACGATTCGATACCGGTATGTGCTGCCATACGAATCTTGGATGGCTGATGCTAAGCTTGATGTACAGCGTGACGAATGTGGTTGTGGAGAAAGTACACTGATGAGTGTACAGCCCTTGATTGATAAAGTGACTCTTGAACGAATATTGTCTCCTTATATCGTGGATCCTCATTTTGCCTATGTTGAACCGATAGTAGAAGAGGTAAAGAGCCGTGAGATACAGGCAGAGTGCTTTTTGGATTTTGAGGTGAATAAGATCAACATTCGTCCGGAATATATGAATAACCCTCGGGAATTGGCAAAAATACGTGCGATGATCGATGATTTGAAAATGGATCCCAGTATCAAAGTGAATAGACTGGATATTATTGGATATGCCTCTCCGGAGGGAACTCTGGCTGGAAATAAACGTCTTTCTGAAGGGCGGGCTATGGCCCTTCGTGATTATTTGGCATCCCGCTATGATTTTCCTCGCAACCAATATCATATCGTTTTTGGCGGTGAGAACTGGGATGGTCTGGTTAAGGTTCTTGATACTCTCCATCTTAGCTATAAGGATGAAGTACTTGACATTATTCAGAATGTCCCTATTGAAAAAGGACGGGAGGCAAAACTTATGCAACTTCGTGGGGGGGGACCCTATAGGTATCTGTTGAAGAACGTTTTTCCGAGTCTTCGTGTCGCTATTTGCAAAGTGGGGTATGATATTAAAAATTTTAATGTAGACGAAGCTAAAGAGATAATCAGAAAACGTCCGCAAAATCTAAGCTTGAACGAAATGTTTCTGGTGGCTAATACCTATCCGAAGGGGACACAGGACTTCATAGATGTTTTTGAAACAGCAGTCCGGATGTATCCTGATAGTGAGATAGCCAATATAAATGCGGCGACTGCAGCTCTTTCACGTAATGACTTGATTTCCGCAGAGCGGTATTTGGGAAAAGTAAAATCCGGAACATATATGCCGGAATATAACAATGCAATGGGGGTACTTGCTTTGTTGAAAGGAGATTATGAATTAGCGGAAAAATACTTGAAAGCTTCGGCAGAATCGGGATTGGGAGTGGCTGAATACAATTTGGAAGAGTTGGCTAAAAAGAGAGCCAACATAACCGAACTTGAAATGAAAAAGAGATGAAATTAATTATAGTATAAACTAAACAATTTTAATTAAATTCTAAAAAAAATGAGAAAACAGAATTTTTTTATGTTGGCACTTGCTTCTTTAGCATTTGCAGCTTGCAGCAACGAAGAACTTGTATCGGGAGGTGGTACGGATACAGAAATTGATTCCAATGGGGATGCATGGGTGGCTTTGGATGTCAGAACTCCCTCTACCACGCGCTCCCGTGCTTTGAATACTCCGGATCAGGAAAATAGTATAGCCGGAGAATATGAGATAAAAAACGTAAAGGCTATCTTCTTTGATGGTCCTAATAAGACGAGTCTTGTAACGAAAGTGATTGATTTGGCTTCGGGAGAAATCGGTACTCCCGGAGGAGATCCAGGCCCTAATCCACCGGCAACACCGGGACCGACAGATGCGTTCAAGGTACCTACAACTTCGAAAACGGTATTACTTGTCTGTAATCCGGGCTCTATCGATTTTACCAGTATGAATATAACTCCTGGCTCTACGACTTTTGCCGATGTGAATGTTGCTGTGGAAGGCTCGCTTAGTGCGATTACTAAATCAGGAGAGTTTTTGATGACCAATGCCAAAGGTGATCTTGAACCTTCAGATGGCTATGGAAATACCATTTCGTTGAAATTGCATCCTACTAAAGAAGCGGCTAAGGGTTCTCCTTTGACGATCCATGTAGACCGTGTTGTTGCCAAAGTCCGTGTGTTTACAGATAAAACAAGTACCGTAGCAACGGTTTATGATGCCGGATGGGTTTTGAATGTAACCAATAAATGGTTTTATCCAGTGTCTAAGAGAGTAAAAACTTGGAATGAGGATCCGGCTAATACGGCATCTGGAGGCCGTGGTACATGTATTACTCCGTTTGATCAATACAGATTCGGTTCGTATAGAGAGGATCCGAATTACAATTCGACTAACATTGGAACGTGGAACGCATCGAATACGGCAGTATATGATAATAATTATAACTATTATCCTACTACAGCTAAACCTGCACCGGCCGAATGGAACACGTTAAATGCATTAGTACCTGCTGTTGGAGCTACTATTCATGCTGAGTATTGTATGGAGAATACCCAAGAAGCAACGTACAACATGCATGCCTATACTACTCAAGTACTTTTGAAAGCAAATTTTGCTCCGAAGGGTATTAAAACAAAAGCATTGGATGGAACAGAGGGAACAACTGATGTTGGAGAAAATGAAGACTGGATGATCATTCTTAGCGGTTATTATACCTATGAAACATTGCTGGATTGGATAGAATATGAGTTAAAAAACAAGTATACAGATAATGAACCTGATAAATATAATACTCCTATTACCAATGAGTTTAATAAGTTCTTAGCAGCAATTGGGGTAGGCGCGGTGACTCTTACTTCTGAAGCTGATTTTAAGGGCGGTACTAATACGGCGGAACAAGAAGCGAGTAAGCTTAAGGGCCTTTTTGCTGCTAAAGAAAACGCTGTACATGATAAAGGTGGTCAGGATATTGCCGGTGTAACTTACTATGCAGCAGGTGTTAGCTATTATAAAATCATGATTAAGCATGATGATACCGATAAAGCTCTAAATGCGTTCGGTGAATTCGGAGTAGTTCGTAACTCCGTTTACGATGTCAGAATTACTAAATTCAATAATCCGGGTTACCCTGTTATTCCGAAGCCGGAACCGGGAATACCGGATGAGACCGATGAAGAATGGTTATCTATCCAGATCGATGTTAATCCTTGGACTTGGTATGTTCAGGATGTGGAATTATAATTTTAGAGTAATAATCAGATATTGATTTCTATTGGTTAAGAGAGTTGTGGGATATAGCGTCCCACAACCTTCTTTTTAATTTACGAAAAAGTAGCCGGAAACTTTCTATAAAAACTCCGGGATATTTTTATGCTTGATGGAACATCTGTCCCCTAAAATTGGAAATGACGAGAAAAGGAACTATTCTTTTCCACACTATATATACTTAACTTAGAAAAGAGAGAATATGAAGCTAAAAAGTTTTATGCGTCACATCGCTTATGTTGTTATTATCGTTTGCCCATGGATGATGACTTCATGTGATAGTTTTAATGAAGATTTGCCGGAGTGCCGCCTATTTGTTAAATTCAAATATGACTATAATATGCTTTTTGTAGATGCCTTTCATACACAAGTGGATAAGGTAGAACTTTACGTTTTTGATACAAATGGTAAGTTTCTGTTTAAACAAGCTGAAGAAGGCGCATTATTGGGAACAGGAAATTATCTGATGCCGGTGGAACTCCCTGTTGGGAAGTATCAACTTATGGCATGGGCCGGTGCACGTGATTCTTATGACATAACTCCGTTAACACCGGGTGTTTCTACCATAACAGATCTGGAACTACAATTAAAACGTGAAGAATCTCTCATTATCAATAAACAATTGGAGCCGCTTTGGTATGGAGAGATCAATAATATTGATTTTACCGGTACTACCCACCAGATAGAAACGATCAATCTCATAAAGGATACCAACAAGGTGCGGTTTATTTTCCAAGCGTATTCTGACGACGAGTGGGAATTGAATATGAACGATTATGAATATGAGATCATAGAATCGAATGGCTATCTGGGACACGATAATTCATTGTTGGATGACGATATTCTTAGTTTCCGGCCTTACTATATGAATCAGGAGTCCTCTTCTCTTGTGGCAGTAGAACTGAACACCATGCGATTGATGTCAGATCGCCAAACCCGCTTCATTGTCACGGAGAAAACAACCGGGAGAAAAGTATTCAATATTGATTTGATTGCTTTCTTGTCAATGACCAGTATGGAAGATAATAATTTTGGTTTGCAGGAGTATCTCGATCGTCAGGATAAATACAAAATTGTTTTTTTCTTTTCCGAATCTTGGCTTACCGTGCAGATTGAAGTCAATGGATGGGTTTATCGTACTCAGACTGAAGAGGAAATATAAAGGCCGATCGTTATAGAGACTTGAATTAACACAATAAATACTTGGATTAATAAAAAACTGGACTGACTTTAGATAAAGGCGAAAAGCTCTTGAAAGGTTTGTTTTCGAAGGCTTTTTGGGGGATATTCAGTAAATGCTGCTAAAACTTAAAATGGCATATGGGATGAAGTTAGAACATACCATATGCCATTTTTATGTTGAATACGCGCCGGATGCGCGATTTACATTTTTTTATATTTTCAGAATGCCATAGGATTGTCCCATGAATAAAAAATACTGCTTGTCCCTCTTTCTGTGTGAGAAGTGGATCTTGTAGACTTTTCGATAAGATTGGTGCTTGGAGTTGGTATAGTGGGAGAGCCCAGAGACAAAATATCTATAACTCTTAACTGATAGCCCCTATTGCGTACAACGCCAAAATGTCCGTATTCTCCTTTTACCGTATTTGTAGGAAAATGAATGATAGGCACTTCATAATACATTTCTCCTTTTTTATAAAAAACGAGATAATCGGATATGGCTGGGTTTTCGTTTACTCCTATATTATCCCAGTTAAATAGCGGATTGTCTGCTGTAAACTTAGTGATGGCACTTTCCAATGAAACAGTTCCGTTCCTTAGATTAACAGGAGTGGTAGTTGTACCGTTCTTGTATTTAACAACATTCTCTGCCGGCAGAAGATAAAAATGGTGCCCGTTTGCATCCACATTGTTCATATTGTATTTACTGTTTCCTTCTACTCCACCCGTGAACAAGAAGAAATCTCCTATTGGGTATGTATTATTAGGCGTATCAAATCTTTCTCTTTTGAGTGTTGCCTTGATTATGACGCGAGATACTACGTTCCCTTTCTGCTCTTCTTGTGCCATGGTGTTTTCAGGAATATATACTGGATCACTATCTCCTTCCGTCCAAGACCAATATGGAGAGTATTTATAAGAAACGGGAGTCAGGCGCCTGAACGAATCTCCTTTTCCATTGGTACGTTCGGCTTTTGTTTTATAGAGAAATTCATCCTTAAGTTCTGCTTCCGGTTTTCCGGAAAATCCGGAAAAGTTAGGATCCTTGGCGTAGAAGTTCTTGATGTCACTATCACCATATTTTTCCATTGTCGTATTTCCTGCTTTATTGGCGAGGTGCCTGTACCAATAACTTTTCTTGTTAACGATATCTACCTGCCACATGAGATCCGTAGCTACCACATAGCGTGGTATATCCGTGTAATTACCCAATGCGAATCCATATTTTATACCACAGGAACTGCATATTTTGGTAGTTCTGTTGTAGGTTCCTCCACAAGCCCACGGGCCGCTGTTGTATACGCAATGGGTCACCCAGTCGGGTAAGTCATAGTCATCGCTAATGTCATAACCCTGGTGCATGACAAACCGTCCGTCTCCTGCTTCAAGGGTCGATCTGACGTTTCCCGAACCGGAACCGACGTGCGAACAGATGACTTTGGCGACGGTACGTTCCACATTTCCACGAACCGGATGTTTTTCGGCCTCTTCTGCTGTCGGCCAGAAATTGCCTTTTACGATATTGATAGGGCCTTGCGAATTTAGCATTAGAAAATAGGCCGGGACTTCATCTGTCCCGTCTGTTCCGTTCCAACTTTGATACATGCTATGTGCATCCATTGTATTGAATGGAATATCAAGATCGTCTAATGTATTGCCTTCACGTGTGATAGACTTTATTTGATCATTGGGATTTACAATGATAAGCATGCGATAATCGTCCTGGGGCATTTTTCTTGCCTTGGCCAGAATAGAATAGCTTTGATCATAACTGTTTTGCACATACGATTTAACGTCACTTCCGGAAGCGATGAAGCTGGAACTGCCGGTGTCATATTGGAATTTGATGTCATAATTCCAATGGTGGCGGATAGAAGAGTTGTTTTTGTCGTAAAGCACTATTCTTACTTCTTTGATCATCACCTCTCCGATACTCGTATTATCGAGTCCGGTGTTGTTCCTTACTCTGACTTCTCCAAAGGGAACTTTAAAACTGAGGGACACCTGGTCGCCTGTTCCGGTGTTGTAGCCCGGCGTTTCTTCCGTATAATAATATTCGTTTATACAGGATGTGAATATCCCGGCGGATATGAGTATTATAAATATGTTGTATAAGTACTTTTTCATATTCTTATTTATTCCCTTTTATCAAATTCTACGTTATGAAATTTTCTCACTTTATAATGATTTTATCATTCTTCTTGGTGAGTTTGGTGGTTATCGCCACAATGACAATTTGTGATCCGGACGAAACTTCAACACTGTATGTGTGGGTTCCTATTGCATGATTTTCATGTAGAAGTTCTCCAAGCACGGAGTAAATTCTTACTGTCTGGATTGGATCGTTGACGGGGCTTTCTATGTTTATTGAATTACTTGCCGGGTAGATTGAAATCCAGGAACTGGTACTTATCGACTCTTTACCGGTAGGCTCTTGGGTGGTTCGTAGAACGAAACGTCCCTTTACGTCTCCCGTCTGGTTGTCGAAAGTGTATTCGGGGTTTTCTCTCATATTTTGCACGGCACCCAGCAAGCGGTCTTCCAAATATAGGTCGTAGGAATCATTCAATGTTTCCATTCCCGACAGCCGAAGTGTCATCGGCCCCTGCTGAATGGTACGAATACCCAATTCTATCGGTTCGGACAAATCGCCTAAAGTACGGATGGTTGCTGCTTTACCGTCCAAAAGAGCATATAGTATGACCGGCGTTTTTATGTTTTCAGCGAACAGGGTCCACATGTCCTTTTGTGCGTTATAGCTGTTTTTCTCTGCCTGATCATATTTCAAACGGATATTACTGTGGACAACGTCACCGTACAATACATCCATGCGCAGGACGGGCGACTGTTGAGTAAGAACAGCCGAACGTAATGTAGCACCTTTGCTGTCAGGGGTGGGTGCCTTAATGGCCATGTCCATAGTAAATGCCAGGTTTTCGATTTTTCCGCTCTTGTTTACAACGAAAGCCTGCATCGGTGGAATCTCATTCGGATCATTCGAGAATATCACCGGATTGAATGCCGTGAAAGAATTGCCCTCCCAAATATAATATCCGCCAGTGAGATTGTTTGTTGAAGCAAATTCCCTGAAATCCAGATGTGACATAAATGGATTACCGACCATTGTGGTTGTATAGGTTGCATTGTCTTCTTTGACTGTAACATTGAAACCTGTAGGATATCCATTTGGCAATGTACCGTTCATGGAAATAAGTTTTTCATAAGAGAACCGTCCTAAGTTGTCCCGTTTGCCATTTATCAGATTGGGGATAGCAACTGTGTTGACATATTCTCCGCTATATTCCCACATTGTATATTCAATGTCATCTTTCGGAAAACGGAAAGGTTGCAATTCATCCGAAGGCTTGCTCTCGTTGTCTACCCAAATAGCATAACCCAATCCCGGATACAATTCTTCTGTCAATGTATTGAAAGGGTTTGAGAAGTCACCGGTTTGTTTTATCGGGGTATCATTGGTTTGCGGATTGCTTGTATTATATTTCATCATGTACACGGTAGGATTACGACGCTTTACGTTCCCTTCTATGAAATAGTCACCGGAATACATGGAGTATAACGGGGCTGAAACTGTATACCAACGTTTAGGTTCAATATCCAAATCTACATTTGCGAAGTTATAGTCCAAATAATCGGTACGGGCTACCGCACCTCCCATTTTGAATGTAATGTTATCACAAGCCGGACGGAGTGAGAAAATCGTAGCATCGTTTAGAGCATCTCTCTGTTTGTTCAGGTTTTCCTGATTGGTAGCGTAATAAGGGCCGTTCAAT
>ERZ838839.2654-NODE-2654-length-13017-cov-2.673044_pt1 | contig 13017 bp, 9 predicted proteins | sample MGYA00519909_ERZ838839 | MGnify/ENA primary metagenome ERZ838839 (study PRJEB31850, sample SAMEA3708843) | human gut metagenome | biome: human gut; feature: human-associated habitat; material: faeces | place: China | collected 2014 ... | reverse complement strand
TTTCACCCACTTATGAGCAAGCTCATGTGGGCTTAGACCTTTTGACCCTGGCATCGTAATCTGAGTTCATAAATTCTTAAGATGCTTTTACTATAGAAATAGGGTATAATGTGCATAGATAAGTAAGAAATATGGATTGCTCCGTAGAACTTGCTGTCAGGGGGAACCCGTAGGATTACAGACCGTAATAAAGAGGAGAAAAATGTATGAGAAAAAATTTAAGGGGCAGAAAAGCAACTGCGATTGCTCTGGCATCCGTTATGGCAATGTCGCTTGCAGCCTGCGGCAGGCAGGATGGATCGAATCAGGTGGGACAGACAGAACAGAAGGAATATGTATATGTTCCCGAATACCTGGAGCTGGATGATAATACGAATTCCAGCTACAGTAACATGACAGTACAGGGAGATAAGCTGTATTATACAAATTACCAATGGGATGAAGCTTCCGGTGAGAGCAAGGTCGTGCTTGGAGCTTACTCGCTGACAGACGGTTCCCGGGAGGATCTGCCGATCACCATTAATGCTGACGGCGGTGGAATCTATTCCATGCAGGCAGATGCGGAAGGTAATATTTATACTGCGGAATTTGAGTGGAATGCCACAGAAGGTGATGACGCTTATACACAGCAGACGACTGTGCTGCACAAGTACGATGCATCCGGTACGGAGCTGGTGACACAGGATATCACGGATATCATGCAGCAGGATGAGAACAATTCCTATGTGGGCAGCATGTGCCTGGACGACCAGGGCAGATTTTATATCAGCTCTGATTCATTGATCCGGCTGTTTGGCAGTGACGGACAATTTCAGGGAGCTGTGCAGACGGACAGCCAGTGGATCCAGGGCATGGGAAAGGCAAAAGACGGCAAGGTATACCTGGCTTATTATGACCAATCCGGCAATGTGAAGCTATCCCAGATCGACTTTGACGGCAAGGCATTGGGACAGACATATGATAACTTCCCGAACACGAACGGCAACGGAGGATTATGTGCCGGAATAGAAAATGATCTCCTGGTGAATACGGATACTGCCCTGTATGATTATAGTCTCGCAGACCAGAAGACTACCGAAGTACTGAGCTGGCTGGACAGTGATATTAACGGCAGTTATGTTACCTATGCCGCAGCCACCGCAGATGGTAAGATCCTGGCAGTAGTCAATGACTGGAACACAGGGGAAACTGACCTGGTGAAGCTGACCAGAACCAAGGCCAGTGAGGTAGCACAGAAGTCCCAGATCACGATCGGAACCCTGTATACCTCCCAGAGCCTTCAGGCAGCAGCCGTAGCCTTCAACAAGCAGAGTAATGAATATCATGTCAATATTAAAACATATATTGATGATAATAATTGGACCGAAACTTCCTGGTCAGATGGCATTACAGCCATGAACAATGATATTACCTCCGGAGCCGGGTGCCCGGATATCCTGGATCTGTCCAACCTGGATGTCAAGGAACTGGCTTCCAAGGGTGTATTTGAGGATATGACACCATATCTGGAGAAGAGCAGTGTATTAAGCAAGGATGATTTCTTTGAAAATATTGTAGACAGTTATACCTTTGACGGAAAACTGGTGGGAATTCCCAAGAGCTTCACCTTAAGCACGATCGTCGGCAGAACCTCCGAAGTGGGTGATAAGAAGGGCTGGACCATTGATGATATTATAGCCTATGCAGGCCAGCATGAAGGTGCTTCCCTGTTTGAGGGCATGACCAAGAGCGGCATGCTGTACACACTGTTAGCCTATGATCTGGACAGCTATATTGACTGGGAGACGGGAAAGTGCAGCTTTGATTCGGAAGATTTCCAGAAAGTACTGGAATTTGTCAATACCTTCCCTGAAGAGTATGATTGGCAGAATGATGACAGATCTACACCGGCGAAGATCCAGTCCGGTGAAGTACTGTTGAATATGACAGGCATCTATCAGCTGAACAGTATTCAGGAGGAGGAAGCTATGTTCGGTGAGCCGGTAACCTATATCGGATATCCTACCTCCGGCGGTGGCAGCGGTACTTATATGCAGGCCAGTGAGCTGTATGCGATTACCGCCAAATCCTCCAACAAGGACGGCGCATGGGCATTTATTGAGAACTACCTGAATCAGCCGTTTGATGATCTATATTCCTATGGACTTCCCGCCAGAAAGTCTGCACTGGATGATATGGTGGAGAAGGCACTGAATGTGACATATATGACAGATGAAAACGGTGAGCAGATCCTGGATGAGAACGGGAATCCGATTCCGGAGGACGGTACTTCCGGCATCAGTTACGGAGACTGGGAGTACACCTATCACACTCCTACCGAGGAAGAAATCAATATTCTGAAGGAGCTGATCAGTGTGGCTGAACCTTCCAGTGCAACCGGTAATGATGAGATCACCAATATCATCACGGAGGAAGCGGAAGCATTCTTCAAAGGTCAGAAGTCCGTAGCGGATGTGGCAGGTGTCATTCAGAGCCGTGTACAGGTCTATGTGAATGAAAACAGATAAAGGAAAGGCTTAAAATATCGTGAGCAGACAGCATGTGAAACATACGCGTAAGCATCACAAATTAGATAGAAGAATGCGAAAACTCAAGAGGAGCTCGGGGCTTTTTATAGCCCCCAGCTTCCTTGGAGTTCTTGCGTTCTTTTTTCTACCCTTTCTGGTTGTGATCTTTTATTCCCTGGTGGACAATCCCATCAGTATGAATTTTGTCTTTTTAGACAACTTTAGAAATGTAGTGCAGAATGCCGCTTTCCGTACAGCGGTACATAATACTGCTGTGTTCTCGGCCATTGCCGTACCGCTGGCAGTGGTATTGTCCCTGCTGCTTGCCATTGTATTGGAATCCAAACTTCCGTTCCGGAGCCAGTTCCGTACGTTTTTCTTAAGCCCCATGATGGTACCGGTAGCCTCCATCGTGTTGATCTGGCAGGTATTGTTCCATTATAACGGTGCAGTCAATGATCTGCTGGGAGTCTTCGGCATAGAGAAGATTGACTGGCTGAAGTCCAGCTATTCCATCATTGTTATCGTAATCCTGTTTTTGTGGAAGAATCTTGGATATAATATGATCCTGTTCATGGCAGCCCTGGCCAGCATTCCCAATGAGCTGCTGGAGGTGGCGAGGCTGGAGAGCGCAACACCGCTACAGACCTTTTTTTACATCAAGATCCGGTATCTGTCATCGACTTTTTTGTTTGTGACGATTATGTCCCTGATCAGCTCTTTTAAGATCTTCCGTGAGATCTATCTGCTGACCACGGATTACCCTTATGACTCCATCTATATGCTGCAGCATTTCATGAACAATAAGTTCAAGAGTCTGGATTATCAGACGCTGTCTGCAGCAGCGATACTGATGTCTCTCGTCATGGTCGTGATCATCGGACTTCTGTTCGCAGTGGAAAATCATTTCGGAAAGGATGTGGAAGGCTGATGGAGCAGAAGCTTAAAAAACCTGTACCGCCTGAACTTAAAAGGGCAATCCGGTTCAAAAAGAGAAAGAAGATATTTGAGAATGTCCGCATCAGCATAGCAACAGTGATCGCAGCCTTTTTTGCCATACTGTTCCTGATGCCGATCGTTCTGACGATCACCAATTCTTTCATGTCATCTTCGGAGATATCAGCGAATTATGGTTCGGTATTTGCCACGAATGATAAGGGCGGCAAGGTCTATATTTCCGAAAAAGTGAATTTGAAATTTATTCCGGATATTGTATCCTTCAGCCAGTATACTACGGTACTTTTGAAAAGCCCGGAATATCTGCTGAAATTCTGGAATTCCGTGATCCTGGTGGGACCGATCGTACTGTTTCAGCTGATCGTGGCATCGCTGGCGTCTTATGGATTCGCCAGGTACTCGGGGAAGCTGAGGTCTTTGGTATTTTTTTCCTATGTGATATTGATGCTGATGCCGTATCAGGTAACGCTGGTACCCAATTATCTGGTGGCGGAAAAGCTGAATATATTAAATACGTACTGGGCCATCTGGCTGCCCGGGATCTTTTCACCCTTTGCAGTCTATCTGCTGACGAAGTTCATGAAGAGAATTCCTGTGGGGGTCATGGAGGCGGCACAGATTGACGGTGCCGGAGAGTGGCAGATCTATCGGCTGATCTGTATGCCATTGTGCAAAGGAGCGCTGTGTTCCGCAGCCATCCTTGTATTTATCGATTACTGGAATATGGTGGAGCAGCCGCTGATCCTGTTATCCGATGCGGAGATGCATCCCTTGTCCGTATTCTTAAGCAAGATCAATTCCGGAGAGATCGGACTGGCATTCGCCGTGGCTACGATCTACATGGTGCCCAGTCTTCTGGTATTTCTCTACGGAGAAGAATATCTGGTAGACGGAATTACCTACCAGGGCGGTGTCAAAGGCTAGGATCACTGATTTTTTGAGGATATACCGGCATGGATCCGACTGCCGGAATACAGATAGAAAGTGAAATATAGAGGAGAATCAAGATGAACGAGAACAGTGGAAAAAAGAGAAGAGAATGGGTTAAAAATGCAGCCATTATATTCTTGTCTGTAATGTTGGTGCTGACATTTTTTTCCAATACATTTATGAACTATTCCCTTCCGGAGGTGGCGGCCCAGTACGTGCAGTCTGGAACGATCACGGCAAAGATCCGCGGTACCGGTACGGTGGAAAGCGGAGATCCCTATAATGTGAAGATCAGTGAGACCCGTACGATCTCCAGTGTTCTGGTAAAGACCGGGGACAAGGTAGAGAAGGGTGATCCACTGTTTTTGTTGGAGGATAAGGAAAGTAAGGAACTGACCGATGCCCAGGCTGCATTGGATAAGGCAATGCTGGATTTTGAGCTGGCATTGTTATCCGGTGACATTTCCAATTCTACCTTCCAGAATGTACAGAACGGAAATGTGGCTTCCATAAACACTTATCAGAGTCGCATTGTGGCGGCGGAGGCAGAGATCGACAGATGGCAGAAGCAGGTGGATGAAGCCACCAACGCAATCAATCAGCTGAAGGCCGCACAGGTGAACGTGGATGCCGGAGGAACGCCGGACACCGGTTCGGAGCAGAATAAGGTGAACGCAGCCCAGGCAGCATTAAACAGTGATGAAGTCAAGATTGCGAAAGACAAGATCAGCGAATGGCAGGCAGCTCAGGCCACCTGTCAGGCCACCATCGATAAATACAATGAGAACATTGCAAGTTCGGTATCCGGTAATGGCTTTGTCAATCAGGTGACAGAGGACGAATACCAGCTGGCACTGAAGAACAGGGAACAGTATCAGTCGCTGATCAATGAACGACAGGCATTTATCAATAACAATCCGGACAAGGTGAAAGCATATGATGAGAAGGTAAAAGCGCTTGCAGATGCCAACAAGGCACTGGCAGATAAACAGAACAGCAAGGAGAACAGCACCAATTCCCTGACACTGCATCAGCGTATAACCGCTCCATGCCTTCTCCGGATCATAAATTGTTGTTCCCATCGGGTATACATTGTAAAGTCCCATTGCGAAAACCCTCCTTCTATGATGTCTTGGTTATTTATCTTTTGTCAAATCTCCCCCAAAGAAAAGACTTGCCAGAATTCTTATTAAATAATAATTAATTTAAGTAGTAATCTTATCTGAATGAAATTCCAAATTAATGATTTAGAGATTTAAACATACTTCTCAATCATGTCGGCGTACTCGTCTTCCTCATGATTGCCTGCCAGCTTCTCCTTCAGCTCGCCATTATCGAAAATGCAAACCTGCGGAACGCCCTTCATCATCATCTTCTCAAATAACTGCTGTTCCTCTTCTACATCAATCTCATAAAACGGAAGCTTTCCTTTATAATCTGCTTCCAGATCGTCCAGAATTCCATGAATACCCTGACATACATGACAGCTCTTTCTGGAAAATACAACCAGACAGGTCTCTCCATCGTTCTCTACATACTCACGAAATGCAGTTGTATTTAACTTCTTCATGATATCTTCCTCCTATTAAAAAACACGTCTTAATACGCTTTTTTTCTCATGTTTTTCAAATGTTTCACTGACATTGATAATAGTATAACATTTTCTTTGTACATAAACAATAACATATGCTATGGATTTTTCAGAAAAATATGATAAAATATTGATGTAGACTGTCGTGATTAGATAAAAGCGCAGAGCTGTATTGTTTTTTGAAGTCTGGAGGGAATATTATGGATGCAATGTATGATCTGATTATTATTGGAGGCGGTCCGGCAGGACTCGCAGCTGGAATATATGGCGGACGTGCCCACTTGAAAACTCTGATTCTGGAAAAAGGAACCGTTGGCGGACGTGCCTACACGACCCGCGAGATTGTAAACTACCCGGGTGTCGCTGATACCTCTGGTCCAAACCTGACTCAGGGTATGGCAGAGCAGGCTGAGAGCTTTGGCGTAGAGATCAAGCGTGAGCCGGTAAAATCTATGGATGTAACCGGAAATATCAAACTTGTCAACACCCGCAGACACCAGTACGGTGCAAAGGCAATCGTGATTGCAACCGGAACTTCTGCCCGTGTACTCGGAATCCCGGGCGAGCGTGAGCTTACCGGTCAGGGCGTTGCCTACTGCGCAACCTGTGATGCAGAGTTCTTCAAGGATCAGCATGTTGTTGTCGTTGGAAGTGGCGACCAGGGTATTGAGGAAGGCATGTACATTACCAAGTTTGCAAGCCGTGTCACCGTTGTCGTTCTGCACGACGAGGGAATTCTCGACTGCAACCGTGAGTCCGCAGCCAAAGCATTCCAGAATCCGAAGATGGACTTCATCTGGAACAGCGTCCTCGCAGAAGTTTGCGGTACCGATGAGGTTACCGGCGTCAAGATCAAGAATATGAAGACCGGCGAGATCACCGATTTCCCGTGCGACGGAGTCTTCTTCTTCGTAGGCATGATCCCGGAGACCAAGTGGTTGCCGGAGGAGATCGCGAAGGATTCCCGCGGTTGGCTTCAGGTTAATGACCGCATGGAGACCAGCGCACCGGGCGTATACGCTGCCGGCGATGTCCGCGAAAAATATCTGCGTCAGGTATCGACCGCAATCTCTGACGGAGCTGTCGCTGCAACCGCAGCAGAGCGTTACATCGAAGATGTCGATGATTTCGAGAAGCGCGTTCTCGGTCAGGGTGACTGTGTTGTCCTCGGCTTCTGGAGCCCGGAGTTTGAGGGAAGCCTTGACGCAATCGGCAAGCTCTCCACTGACAAGACCGTGATGGAGATCGATACCACCCGCAACAAGTATCTCGTAAACCGCTATCACATCACTCTCGATGAGAACCATCCGGCAGTTGCCATTATGGTCAACAACCAGGGTGAGGTTGTGGAGACACTGCTGTAATTTACGATGTGATGAATTATGAATTGATGGATACAATTCATTTTAATCAAGTAAAAAACCAAGAAGGCGGATGCATCCACGATGCACCCGCCTTTCTCAAAAAAACACATAAAAAATACAGCCGAGATTAAGAAAAACCAGATTTATGTTTTCAGATCGATTTTTTCTCTCCCGACTGTATTTTCATACTCAAATTTTACACAGATAGCTTGTCTGCTCAGGTTTTCCATTTCTTCGATCCCACGGACCGCTGTACAGGCTGACTATCGCGCTTGCGCCATCTGACTTTGGCTCGATCGTGAATACCTGATAGTACTCTCCATTCACCATACGGATCTGCATTTCCAGTTTTTCTTCTTTTGTCCATCTCACCGCTGTCCATACCCGATAATCGCCCCAGAGCGTGCAGAGAAGTCCCTCTTCTGGCTCTCCCTCTCCGACAGGCAATTTCGCATGATTTCGGTTATCTTCGCTGAGTAAGAACAGTTTTCCATTCTCCCGCACAAAACGAAGTTTCTGAATGCCGTTTCTCTGCTGTTCCGTCCATGTTGAGGTAAAGAAATTTTTAACTCTGCCCTTCGACAGAACAGACTCTCTGTTTTCAGGGAAAATCAGATCCCGGTCAAGCAGTGCCTTCCAAAGCACTTCTGCCCGCTCCGCACTCACCTGATCTTCCATTTCCCATTGAATATGAAGCGTCGCTTTTATCTTTTCAAGTTCTGCCTCAATCTCCACCTGATTCTCGGAAAGTCCCGATTTCCCTGCTCCCGTCGTCTTATTTGTTCCATCTATTTCATCTTCTTTCGGCTCTGCCTTGATTGCCGGAACGAGATCCTTCCAGATCAGCCGAAGAATCTCCTCGGTGACACACTCTCCGCAGGTCGTGATCACTGCCGTATCCAGATCCTTGAACACAACGCCAAACTGACCATACATGCCGTCAAAACGGAACGTATTCGGCACCTGACACATCCAGACCTGGAATCCGTATCCGCATTTCCAGTCCTCCCAGTCCGGATTTGAACCATCCTTTGAATCGGCAAACTGAACACGCGTCATTCTCTCCACCCAATCTTTTGGAATCAGCTGTTTTCCGTTCCAGCATCCCTTATTCAGATAGAGCTGTGTGATCTTTGCCATGTCCTCGGTTTTCAAATGGCTTCCGCCACCGCCCTGATCTTTTCCGGACGTACAAGTATCGCAGGAGACTCCTGTGATTCCAAGATGGCGGAAGACGCGAAGCTCAAGAAACTGGAACAGATTGTAACCGGTCACGCGCTTCACGACTGCCGAGAGCATGCTTGTTCCCATCGAATCGTACAGAAATACCGTTCCTGGGCGATTGACGATCGGTTGAGTGAGGAACGTCTTCACCTCATCATCACAACCATGACGATCCGGCACTGACGCATGACCGCTCGTCATCGTGAGCAGAGTCCACAGCGTGATCTCATCGAGAAGTCCATTCTGGTGATCCACCTCATACTCCGGAAAATAGGAAATCAGTGGGTCATCCAACGAGATGCGTCCCTCTCCCTCAAGAATTCCGATTGCAGTTGCCACAAGTCCTTTCGTGAATGAGTGCATCAGATGCTCCTCTTCTAACTCATACGGAGCCCAACTGCACTCATAGGCAACTTTGCCATGTCTGACAATCATAAACGTATGAAGGTGATAATCTCCCTCTTCTATCTCATCGAGAAATCTCTTTACTCCCGAAGCCTCAATTCCAACTTCCGAAAGACTGCATCGCTTCAGATGCGCCTGTTCCTCTGTTCTCATCGCTCTTTCTCCTCTCTCAAATCCACTCGAACGCAATGTCTTCACTTTATCCAAATACTCTGTGATTCTGATTCTAACGATCTAATGAATATTCTTTAACAGAATTCTTTTTCGTTTCCATCTTCCGTGTAGGTGATCCGGCTCACCTTTGATTTCAAATCGGTGTGAAGCTCTGCCCACTCCCTTCCATTCTCCCAGCGCACAGCGAGCGTGTACGGATCACTGTCAAGCAGATGCATCTCTCCATTGAATGCCGGATGTGTATTGCGAAGTTCCATCATGCGGAGCAGTTTTGCGACAACCGGACGTTTTACCTCCTCGCCCACCTGCTCAAGCGTATAGTATCTGCGGTTGATGTCACGTCCCTCTCCGCTCTCTCTTAAAAGCTCCTCATCGTTGATTCCGGCAAGCATTCCCATGTAGTAAACCATCGGGATTCCCGGTGTGAAGAACTGAATCGCTCTTGCACTCAAATATGCCTCATCATCCTCCCCGAGTGCGGAATAGTAGGAGCAGTTCACCTGATAAGCGTCAAAATAGGTGTGGGAAGATTTCGTGCTGATTCCACGGGAAACCGGACAGATTGAGTAAATCTTCTCGAGCGTCCGACGAATCTCCTCGTCCGGAAGCAGATGATAGGTATCCATAACACCAATTCCATCATGAGTATCAAGCGTCGTAAACTGATTCTTCGGGCAGATCTTCAGCCAGTTTTTCAGATAAATCGCATCTCCAAAATGAAGGGCCTGAAGAACAAGAAGAGGAAGCGCAAAGTCATAGGTCGCATAACCTCTTGCATCAAGTTTGAGCTGAGTGAAATACGTCTCATGAATCTCCGGGAGCACATCGATTCCGTATGGTTTTAAGAAATCTCTCTGTTCATCGAGAAGTTCCCATACCTGCGGTTCCAGGAAGAAACAGCTCGTGTCCGGGCGTTTTGTCGCATAGCCGAACGCATCAAGACGAATCAGTGCGGCGCCGTGCTCGGTCAGAAATCTCAAATTATCCTGGATAAATTCCTTTACTGCCGGCTTTTCACAGTCAATATCGATCTGCTCGGAGCTGAATGTACTCCAGATCTTCTCCGTTGTACCATCTGCAAACTGAGCATCAACAGACGGACCTCCATCCTTTCTCTTGTAAATCTTTTCAAGCTGTTCTGCGGTCGGTTCTCCTCCCTCCCAGAACTCCTTAAAGCGAATGAAGAAATCCCGATACGGCGAAGCGTCCTTTTTCTCGAGATAGTCGAGATACTCCGGACTGTGTGCCGACACATGATTGATCATGTAGTCATACATCAGATAATACTTTGATGCCAGTCTCTCAATGTCAGACCAGTCACCAAATGCAGGATCTACTTTCTTGTAAGTGATTGGTGCAAATCCCCGGTCTGCCGAGGACGGGAAAAACGGAAGAATGTGAAGACCTCCGATCGCCTTTCCAATCGATTTGTCGAGAACTTCCTCCAATTCTTTTAAATTCATTCCCATGCTGTCTGCGTAAGTGATCAGCATAATCTGATTTGTCACTTTCTTCTTCGCCTTTTCCATATCAGGTCGTTCTCCTTTCTATAAATGTTACTGGGATTGTCTGGGTCTCCGGAACTTTTTCTCCGGCGATCAATGCCACTAACGTGTCCATCGTCGCCTTCACAAGATCTGGGATATTCTGACGGATCGAGGTCAGTGGCGGATAGACAAGACGGCTTAAAATCACATCGTCATAACCGACAATCTTGATCTCATCCGGGATCTTGTATCCAAGTGAAAATGCCATCTGAATACACTGTGCTCCGATGATGTCGGAACTTGCAAAAATTCCGTCCATATTTGGATTTTCGTTAAATACCTGAGAGACGATGCGGGAATACTCCATTGTCTTGAGCATCTCCTCATCCGCAGAATACACCTTGCAGGATGCGCCCTGTCGCTCACACTCCCGGATAAACGACACCGTTCTCTCATCTGCGGAGAGATGAAGATTTCTCTGACCACTGATCGTCACGAGATTCCTGCATCCTCTCGCCAGAAGATGACGCGCTGCTAAAAATCCACCCTGCGCATTGTCCGACAGAATCGCCGGAAGTCCTGCAAACACGTTCTCAAGTGTCACTGCCGGAACCTTCATGTCTTCCAAGAAATCGCTTCCCATCGAGTGAGAGGCATAAATAATTCCGTCCACCATTGTCCGACGCAAAAGTCCGACGCTGTGTTTCTCTTTCTTATAATCATAATCCGAGGCAGATACCATCAGCTTGTAGCCTCTTGTGTAGGAATCGTACTCAAATGCGTGAACCAGTTCCGCGAAAAACGGATGCTGAATACTCGGAACGATGAGTCCGATGATGTTGAGGCTGTTCTTCCCGAGCGCTCTCGCCACATCATTCGGCATGTATCCAAGCTCCTCCATCGCACGCTTCACCGCCGTCTTCGTGTTCTCGCTAAGCGGTCCCCGATTGTTCATCACTCTCGACACAGTTGTGACAGAAACTCCTGCCCGCACTGCTACATCTTTGATTGTCACCATCTGTATCCCCTCCAAAATTCCAGCAACGTCTTTCTCTTTCCTTTTCCTGAGCTTTCTTTTCTGAGCTTATTTCTCTGAACTTATTTCTCTAATCCTGCTTGGCGCATAGTTCATCACTCATAAAATTGGTTCGCCTTATTTCTATGTTTTGCCTTATTCTTATTTTTTCGTTGCTTTCTCTCTTTTATTGCCGAATCTCTTATCGATCTCTTAACTCAAGAAAATTTCAGCATTTCAGGATACATTGTATCATGATTTGACTGCACCTGCTACTACACCGCCAATAATATATTTTTGCAGACAGACGTACACGACAATGATCGGGGCTACGATCATCACGAGTGCTGCCATGATCTTTCCGAGATCATTCGAGAAGGTTCCATAGAATGTGCGGATTGCAAGCGGAAGGGTGTACAGATTCTTCTTTCCGAGAACCAGATTCGGAAGCAGGTAATCGTTCCAGAGTCCGAGCAGATTCAGAATCAGAATCGTCGAAAGAATCGGTTTCATCAGCGGAAGTACTACCTTGAAAAAGATCTGAGGTCTGGTACATCCATCAATCTTTGCCGCTTCCTCAAGCGCCATCGGTACATTCGTCTTGATAAAGCCGTGACACATGAAAATCGCCATTCCTGTTCCGAATCCCAGGTTCATGAAGATCAGCGTTGCTCTTGAATTCAGGATTCCAAAGACATTTCCATAAATCGAGACAAGCGGAATCATAATAACCTGAAATGGAACTACCATATAGGCAACCATCAGTGCGAAAAAAATCTTGCATGCGAGCCAGTCTGTCCGGACAAAGAGATAAGCCGCCATCGATGAGAACAGGAGAATCAGTATTACGCTGACTCCGCTCACCAGAATACTGTTAAAGAATGCAGATCCGAAATCCATCTCCGTAAATGCCTTCACATAGTTGACAAACTGAAATCCCTTGTCATCCACAAGCGCCAGCGGATTCTTGACGATATTAACTTTGCGCTTTAAGGAGTTGATGATTACCATGAAAAACGGAATCATATAAAACAGAAACATCAGAGTGACAAAGATTGTCTTTGCAACCTGCTCCACAGTCTTCTTTGTTCCGCCAACCTGCATGGACTTTCCTGCTTTTGCCATTATGCTTCCACCTCCTTGGATTTTCCCATCGAGATCTGAATGAATGCGATGATTCCCATCACAAGAAACAGAACCAGTGCTTCAGCCTGTCCCAAACCGTACTGATGATTTTCAAATGCCTGCGTGTAAATGTGCATTGCTGCGAGCTTTGTGCTGTCATACGGACCGCCTGCCGTCAGGGAGAGGTTCAGGTCATAGACTTTGAAGCATCTCGTGATTGACAGAAACAGACAGGTGA
>ERZ838839.2651-NODE-2651-length-13039-cov-2.562616_pt1 | contig 13039 bp, 8 predicted proteins | sample MGYA00519909_ERZ838839 | MGnify/ENA primary metagenome ERZ838839 (study PRJEB31850, sample SAMEA3708843) | human gut metagenome | biome: human gut; feature: human-associated habitat; material: faeces | place: China | collected 2014 ... | reverse complement strand
GTATTATAAAAAAGCAGCCGAAGGAATTTTTGATCATGAATGGACAGGAAGTAAAACGGAATCTACAACGGTGACGCTAACTCACAATCGTTCTGCCGGTATTCCGGGAAGATTGAATTATATTGTGTTAAATTATAAGCGCCGACTACAGATGAATGGAGCATATCTTGTGTTCCGTTCGGAAGATTCTAAAAATAAAGAGAGTACATTCGTCATTTCCGGTGCTAATTCTTCTACGGTTGTGTGGGATATCACTTCACCTACTGGGTATAAGCAGATGAAAGGAACCTTAAATGGAGATACCTATACATTTACTATTCCGGCAAGTAGTACTTTGCGCGAATTTGTGGCAGTAAATACATCGGGTTCTTTTAGTGGGGTAGAAAGTATGGGAGAGATACCGAATCAGAACTTGCATGCTCTTAATGGAATAGATATGGTGATTATTGTACCTGACAGAACTGCTTTTGTGCAACAGGCGGAACGTCTGGCACAAGCACATCGTGAAAAAAGCGGATTAACGGTCGAGGTAGTAAAGTCTTCACAGGTATACAACGAGTTTTCATCCGGCACACCGGATGCTACGGCTTACCGGCGATTGATGAAGATGCTTTATGACAGAGGGACTGCGGCAGATGAACACCGTATAAGGTATTTGTTACTATTCGGTGATTGTAGTTATGATAACCGGATGATAACTTCCAATTGGAGAAGTTACAAGCCTTCTGATTTTTTGTTGTGTTACCAATTTGAGAATTCTGTAGATGAAACGCAATCATTTATGACTGATGATTATTTCGGATTTCTTGATGATAATGATGGTACTTCTTTAGCTACTAATTTATTGGATATCGGTATAGGTCGTTTTCCTGTGCGTACTGTGGATGAAGCTATCATTGCTGTTGATAAGACAATTGATTATATGAATAATAAAAATACAGGTACTTGGAAACGTACAGCATGTTTTGTGGCTGATGATGCTGCCGGAGATGATAATAATGGATTTATGACGCAAGCTTGTGATTTAGCTGATTTGGTGCATTCAACTAATCCGGTTATGCGTGCGGAACGTATTTTAGCTGATGCTTATAAACGTGAATCATCGGCTACCGGTTATAGCTATCCGCAAGCTACGAAGCGTTTGTTGCAATTGTTTGAACAGGGGATGTTGCTTGTTAATTATACGGGACATAGTGGTACTACTTCTTGGTCAGCGGAAAATCTTTTGACTTCTGCTGATATTGTTAAGCTTTCTTCTCCCCGTCTGCCGATATGGTTTACTGCTTCGTGTGAGTTTACGCGTTTTGATGCTGCTGAAACTACTGCCGGAGAATTAGCTTTCTTAAATAAAAAAGGTGGGGCTATTGCGTTATTTTCTACTTCACGTGTCGTCTTTGATGGTCCGAATGATAGTTTGAACGAGGAATTTATAAAACATTTCTTTTCTTATAAAGAAAATAAGCGTTTACGATTAGGTGATATTACTCGTTTGTCTAAAACTACGAATAGTTATGTTAGCAGTGGTAGTAATAAGTTGAACTTTTGTTTGATAGGCGATCCTGCCTTGATACCTTCCTATCCCGATTATAAGGTCGAAGTCGATGAACTTGACGGCCCTTTGTCCGATGAATGGCCCTATGTGAAAGCCGGTGCTAAAGTAACAGTCAAGGGGCATATCCTTACCCCCGAGGGTGAACCGGCCGATGACTTCACCGGTACTGTTCATCCTTTGGTTTATGACAACAAAGAAACGGTTTCAACTCTCGATGGTGTTGGTAAAGGGGCGGTTACTTACACCGATCATATGAAAGTTCTTTTTTCGGGAATGGATTCCGTACGTAACGGTCGTTTTGAATTGACCTTCCCGGTACCATTGGATATTAATTATTCCAATGAGCAAGGATTGCTGAATTTTTATGCGTGTGATACGAACAAGCGTGAAGCCGGCGGAGTTTTCAGTAACTTCCTTGTTGGTGGAACGGCGGATGATCTGCCTTCCGGAGGCGAAGGGCCTAAGATGATGGTTTATCTGAATACTCCTGATTTCCCATGGGGAGGGCAGGTGAACGAGACTCCTTATTTCGTTGCAGAGTTGGAAGATGAGGACGGTATCAATACGGTGGGCAATGGTATCGGACATGATCTTTCTCTTTGTATCGATGGAAAAATAACCTATTCTCTGAATGACTATTATACTCCGATAGCCGGCAGTTATACCAAAGGCACGGTTGCGTATTCTATTCCTGCTTTGTCTGAGGGTAAGCATACTTTGACTTTCCGTGCCTGGGATATCATGAATAACTCCTCCGTACAGACACTTGACTTTGAAGTCGTGAACGGATTGCGTCCCGGATTGCTTTCTATAATGTGCAGTAAGAGTCCGGCTCGTGAGAGTACGACGTTTATTCTTTCTCATGATCGTCCGGGCTCGGAGCTTGACGTACGTATTGCCGTCTGTGACTTTGCCGGTAGTGAGCTTTGGGTACATACCGAACAGGGAATTTCTGCCGGTAGCTATTATTATGTCGATTGGGATCTGTGTAGTAATGGCGGTCAGCGATTGTCACCGGGTATTTATCTGTACCGTGCTTCCATCACTTCCGGTGGTAGTAAGGAGAGTACCAAAACCGAGAAAATAGTCATTCTGGCACAATAAATCAGTGAAAATCCGGTTTATATCTACACATCCATAAGATTGATTATGAAGAAAATATTTATAGCATTTTTACTGTTCTTTGCTTTCTCTGTCAGTACATGGGCGCAGAAAGATGAGTTCAATCCAATTAACACAGGTGTCAATTCTCTCGGTATCGCTCCCGATTCTCGTGGTGGTGGTATGGGGGATGTCGGCGCCGCTACCGATCCGGATAATAACTCACAGTTTTGGAACCCTGCCAAGTATCCGTTTACTATCGGTCGTGCAGGGGTATCGATCTCTTATACTCCTTGGTTACGCAAATTGGTAAGTGATATTGACTTGGCTTATCTGGCCGGATATTATCGTATCGGTGATTACCAGGCTATCAGTGGTTCGCTCCGTTATTTTTCTTTGGGTGAAGTACCGGTAGGACAAGGCTCTGACGGTACCGGCGGTTACAATATCAGCCCTTATGAAATGGCAGTAGACGTGGCTTATTCGCGTATGTTGTCCGAACGCTTTTCTGCGGCTGTTGCTCTTCGTTATATCTATTCCGATTTGGCTTATAAGCAGGACGAAGAAGTGTCTCCGGGTTCTGCGTTTGCGGCTGATATTGCGTTTTATTATACGAATTATATCATGCTTGCCCAGCGCGAGTGTATGCTTTCATTCGGATTGAATCTTTCCAATATCGGTACGAAGATCTCTTATGACAGTGGAGCCCACAGTCAATTCTTACCTACTAATTTCCGTTTAGGCGGTTCATTGCTTGCTCCGATTGATGACTATAATACGATTGCATTCAGTCTGGACTTGAATAAGCTGATGGTGCCTACACGCCCTACCAAAGAACAATATCAAGCGGCAACCGGTGCGGAAGACACATCAGGATATAATGATTGGTTGGATGCAGAAGGATACAATGATATTTCTCCGATCAAGGGAATTTTCAAGTCTTTCAGTGATGCCCCCGGTGGTTTTAAAGAAGAACTTCAGGAAATCCAATGGTCCTTGGGTGTGGAATATACTTATCACAATCAGTTCTCTGTTCGCGGTGGTTATCATTATGAACACGAAAACAAAGGTAACCGTAAGTACTTCTCTTTCGGTGCCGGTTTCAAGATGAGTGTATTCTCGTTGGATGCTGCTTATCTGATATCTACGGCACAGAGTAATCCGCTCGACCAGACATTGCGCTTCACATTGGGATTTGATCTTGACGGTATCAGAGATTTGTTTGGACGTCGGCGTTAATAAAATAAGGCCGGATATAAATATAGGAGGCAGATCGGTTTGGTCTGCCTTATTGTTTCAGATAATTAATGAATAAAAATGAAGATACGTGTAGGTTTCGGTTTTGATGTCCATCAGTTGGTCGAAGGTCGTGAGCTGTGGTTAGGAGGGATCCGTTTGGAACACGAAAAGGGTTTGTTGGGACATTCGGATGCGGATGTACTGATTCATGCTATTTGTGATGCTCTGTTGGGGGCTGCCAATATGCGTGATATTGGTTTCCATTTTCCTGATACTGCCGGTGAGTTTAAGGATGTTGACAGTAAGATATTATTAAAAAGAACGGTTGGTCTGATTGCTACAAAGGGATACCGTGTCGGTAATATCGATGCTACCATTTGTGCCGAGCGTCCTAAACTGAAGGCTCATATTCCCGCTATTCAGAAGAAACTGGCTGAGGTGATGGGAACAGATGCCGACGATGTTTCCATTAAAGCTACTACTACAGAAAAACTCGGCTTTACCGGCCGTGAGGAGGGGATTTCTGCCTATGCTACCGTATTGATCGAGAAAGTATAATATTTCTTTTCATTTATAGGACGGCCACTAACCGTCCTATTCGTTAAAAAGGGATATTGCCAAAATAAATGGGAATTAAGAGGCTGCCTTGAAGCAAGTATATTCAGTAAATGCTCTAAAACCGGTTAGCATAGCTGTTGATTTCCTGAAGTTTTACATGGCTTAAGCGGGTATATTTCATGCCGTGTAATTCATAAATCCGTGCCACTCGTGCCGAAGTAATATGTATCAGTTCATTTACTTTGTATTCGTGTTCGGTAGCGGGCACTTGACACGATTCTTGGCTTGGGCTTTTGCTTGTAAACCGGATGACCACCCGGTTTGCTGACGGATCTGTCAATGTTACGATTTGCCGGACATAGAACAATACGGTGGTTCCGTTCACCCGGGTTTTGTACGGATCGTCTTCTATCCTTACTTTGAGAACCTTCAAAGTGAGATCTGTTACTTTCTCTCCTATATTTCCTAAAAATCGTCCTGTTTCCTGTCTCTGTCTGGCTTTTCGTTGCATCAGATCCAGATGTACCGAATGATAAACTTTGGCAATTTCTACAAAACGTTCCTGCTTGGGGATTCTTGGGGTGTACTTATAAGCGATCCAACTTAGATAGGAGGGATCTACTTTTAGAATTTCGTGCAGATAGTGTCCGCGATATTTCCCGAACGGGATGAGGTCGTCTCCGTTGCTCTGCATCCTTTTGAGATTATAATCCACAATAAGCAGGCAGCGCCTTGAGAAATAAAACATGGTACTCGCCATTCGTAATGCCTCATAAATATCCGGAGACAGATCGTGTATGAATAATATGGATTGTTTTTCCGGTTCCGGCGAATAAATCCATAAGGAGTAATTACTATGTCCGGACCGTGGTAGCACGATAAGGTAAGTACCTGCCTCTTTGAAGGATATTCTACCCCGGTTGTACTCATTTAGTTTGGCGTACAAGAGGGTTTCTTCGGTTTCGGATATTCCCGGTAGTCTTGGATTGGCCATATATGAGATTTATTATTTTCAAATATAAGGTTTTCTTTCGAATAATCCAACTTTGTAATCGTGAAAAAAAGTTGTGACAGTGTCAATCAAAATCCATATACCTCCATCAATTAGTAACTCCTGTCTGCTTGAAGACGTAGCATCTTTTTCAAAAACACATAGCACCTTTCAAAAAAAGATGTAACAGGTTTCAACGGAAAGATGTGCAGGTTTCAAAAAAAGATGTAGCATCTTTTTTCCGGTGAATGTTTTTTATTCTTCAGAATGTCTTTTCTGTCTATTTTTTACCTCTTTCACCGGGTTCACCTTTTTTCATCAAGCTCCCTATTCATCGGTGATACAGGGTGAAGGCACATCCCGCTTTCCGGTCTCTTTGCAAATGTCTCCCAAGTACCGGGCATACGGGTCGTAAGCATTAGGCATACGGGCGGTGAGCACCGGGCATACGGGGAGTGAGCACAATTGCCGAGAAGCCGGAGAGTGCCTTCACCCTGTATCACCGATGAATAGGGAGCTTGATTAAAAAAGGTGAAGCCGGTGAAGGGGGGGAATATTATGTAAATAATGTATCCTGACGGACAAAATTGTCCCTTAGGGGAAGCTTCCAAAATGAAATGATCCGATTAAACCGGAGCAATTAGAATGTGGTTGGTCAGTTTTTTATTTAAGATGATATTGAACTGGTGGCTGCAGGATTAAGGTTTGATTCACCCATTTTTTTGAAGTGTTTTTCATTCTGATTTCATTAGTTTATAAAGAAAAGGTTATTATATATTATGGGACAAAACTTTAAATATTTCATGTTTGTTTATGAAAGAATGCAAATAGTACGTGCTTTTTTTCTGTAATGTAATACCAGAATTCTTGTATTTGTACCCGATAATCAGCTATATTATATTTTTGCATAAACGTTTTAAAGATAAATTAGTGAATGCCAAATAGTAAAATAAAAGGATCGTTAGAAATCAGTGTCCTTGGCGATGAGTTCAAAATCTGCAGAAATTTGAAGTATCTTCCTTTGACAACTTATCCTTCTTATATCCAGACGGGGCTGATCGTTTTCTGTTTAAAAGGCAATGCGAATATTAACATATATGATAATGAACATCTGTTATGTGAAAACGAATTAGCAGTCTTTTTTCCGGGACAGCTTGTGTCGTTTACGAATTTTAGTGATGACTTTATAACGCTTGCTTTTATTCTTTCACCCTCTTTTTATGAGGATGTTTTGAGCGGGGTACATCGTTTTTCTCCTCATTATTTTTTTTATATGAGGAGTCATTTCTGGTTTTCCTTGAATGAGCGTGAAGTGGCTGGATTCAATATGTATTTTGATCTGATTTCGAACCGGATAAAGCAGGGGCAGGGGCCTTACCGGAGGGAAGCTCTGATTCATTTGCTGAGATTCTTCTATCTTGATCTGTATAATACCTATCTTAATGATTCTCTGTTGATGGGAGGACATAAGCCGGATGCACGTAAAGAAGAATTAGCCGATCAGTTTTTTAAACTGATAATGGAGCACTACAAAGAAAACAGAGAGGTGGCTTTTTATGCCGATAAATTGTTTATTACTTCCAAATATCTGTCTATGATTATCAAGGAAGTAAGCGGTAAAACGGCTAAGGATTGGATAACTGAATATATTGTTTTGGAAATTAAGGCGTTGCTGAAGAACTCTACTATGAATATCCAGCAAATTGCTATTAAGACAAATTTTGCCAATCAGTCTTCATTGGGACGTTTCTTCAGGAAACATACCGGTATGTCGCTCTTGGAGTATAGAATGCAGAAATAAAAATGAATAAAACAAATGAAACAAGCAGAAAAGATTTGGAAACGTAGGTGGGCGACGGTATGCAGGATTATATTGTTGCAAGTCTTCTTATGTCCCTTGTTTGCTACAAGCTTGCAACAGAAAGACGGAGGAATTCTTATTGTTAATGCAAACTCAGACCTTTCGCCACTATGTAATCATATTATCAGTGAGTTGATTCATAGTTTGCCGGTAGAATACAAAGGTATGGTAATTTCACCAGAGAACCTGAATTTGGCACAGGTGTATGACGAAATGCAGATGGATACAGTGCGAATGAATCTGTTTACCAAATATGAAAATAAAATTCCGGCACTCGTTATTGTAATGGGCGGGAATACTTGGATGTTGATTCATGAAGAGTTGGAAAGGCGATGGAAAGACACTCCGGTAATTCTGTTTACAGAAAATAATTATGTGGGACCCACCAGTGTTTATTATCAAAAAATAGCTATCCCGCGTGGAGAACAGATACCATTGCGAAGTATCATAAACGGGCATAATGTGGTTTTGGTATATGCTCCCTATTATATAAAGGAGACAATCGATTTGATGTATGGGCAGATTCCCGATATGAGTGAGCTGGTATTCATCTCGGATCGTCGATGGTTTAGTGCTCAGTGCAGGCAGGAGGTAGCAGAAGCGGTGGTGAGGTATTTCCCCGATTTGCGATTACGTTTTTTTACAGAGGGGCAAAAGAGCATGGAGGAAATAGTGAGCTATCTTAAACAGACTGATAAAAATACCGGGGTATTGTATGCAGCATGGGAAGTGCTTGATATTCCTTCTTCCAATACGTCATTATTGTCTGCACGTACTTATAAACTGTTGAATCAGTATGGCATGCAGCCTGTATTCACATTGGGCGATATGAATGGGAAAACGGGATTGGTAGGTGGTTATTTTTCATTGTCGAAAGATATAAGTAAGGCAATAGCGGATGTCAGTGTTAAAATTCTGAATGGAAGCAAAGCTTCTGAGATACTGACTACAAAAGTGAATGCCGGCCCTGTCTTTAATTATGAAGAATTGCTTAGAACCGGGTTGGAGCCTAACCTTTGTCCGTCAAATACCTATTTTTATGATAAGCCTGCAAATTTCATTGAACAGTACAAGTATATTTTGGGTGCTGTCTTGCTATGTATTGTTTTCGGAATAATTCTTTTGTTGGTTCGCATCCATTTCTTGAGCAATATCCGTAGGATACAGGCAAAACAGATCTATTTAATGAGCAATTATAATGATCTGTTTAATGATATGCCTCTTGTTTATCTGAGATGCCGGCTGATAAGAGGAGAGGATGACAAGGTGGATGATTATTTGATTATAGATGTTAATCCCAGTTTCGAAAAACATTTTGGCAAGAAAGAAGATACTTTAGGTAAGCGGGGAAGTGTACTGAATAGTTCCGAAGTTTTCGTCTGTTTAAAAAAGTATATGGACGTAGCAGGGCGGGAACGTAAAACTGTGTCTTTTCCTATGCATGCCAGAAACGGGCACGATTATGATGTTCTTGTCATGAACTCCGATACTCCGGAGGTGATTAATGTGTTCTGTGTGGATACTACCGAGCTTATTCATACTCGTCAGTCATTACGGACCATTAATCATAAATTGTCTATGACACTCGGTATTGCAAATATTACCCCTTGGAGATGGAATCTGGTAGAGAACTGTATTTGGTTTGATGGTAATAGAGAACTTAGGAATGGTGCCACATCGGAAATGAAAGAAGACTCTTTTGCCATGCCTGTATCGGAAATAGTGAAGGGAATTCACAAAGACGATTTAAAACGGATAAAAGAGGCTTTTCTTGATTTGAGAGACGGGAAAAAGCAGAAAGTGAACGAAAAACTTCGTGCACTTACTGTCCCCTATACGGATTATGACTGGCTGGAGGTTTGGGCAGCAGTTGACGAAACGGATGATGCGGGCAAGCCATTGACCCTTATCGGTTCTGTACTGATTATAACCGACAGGAAAAAGATGGAGGAAGAACTTATTGCCGCCAAGGAAAAAGCAGAAGAGGCTAACCGGCTTAAATCTGCATTTATAGCCAATATGAGTCATGAAATACGTACACCGTTAAATGCCATTGTAGGTTTTTCCAGTGTACTCGATTCTGCCAATAGTGAAAAGGAACGCAAGGAATATTTACATATCATCGCACATAATAATCAATTATTGCTCCAATTGATTAATGATATTATTGATCTCTCGAAAATTGAAGCGGGAACATTGGAATTTGTGAACTCGAATGTTTATCTGGATGATCTGATGCAGGAATTGGAAAGAATGTTTCGTCCGAAAGCGGAAGAGAAAAAGCTGGCGTTACAGTTTGATGATTTGCATATGGAATGCTATGTAAATGCAGACCGGAACAGGTTGATGCAGGTAATGAATAACCTGCTGTCCAATGCTATTAAATTTACCTCCGAAGGAAGCATTCATTTTGGCTTTTCCCGTTTGAATGACGGCATGCTCCGCTTCTATGTTGCCGACACCGGATGTGGCGTCCCGGAAGAGTATCGGCAGAAGATATTCGGACGTTTTGTGAAGTTGAACAGTTTTGTTCAAGGCATTGGTCTGGGATTATCGATTTGTGATACGATTGTCCGGTATATGAATGGGGAAATCGGTGTTGAATCGAATAAAGGCAAGGGCTCTGTGTTTTGGTTTACAATACCTTATCAGGAAATAAAAGGAATATAAAGAGGGTTCTATCCTCTTTATATTCCCATACATTCCCGATAGAAATCAAACATCCCGAAAATCTGATCTTTGTCGGCTGTTTGATTGATACTGATATCTCCGATTTCTTTCAGCAAGGTGAAGTTGATTACTCCGGCAGTATTCTTTTTATCATGCAGCATCAGAGCATAAAGCTGTTCATATTGCTTGCAATCAAATGTAAAACTGCCGTAATTCTCTTTTATAAATTGTATTGTCTGCCGCATCTTCTCTTTAGGGAAGCCTGTTTTGAGATGCGATAGGTATAGTTCGCAAACAATTCCCCATGCCACTGCGTACCCGTGAAGTACCGGACGGTTTTCTGCCAGTGCCAGGCTCTCGAATGCATGCCCTACGGTATGTCCCAGATTCAGAGCTTTACGGATGCCGTGTTCGAAGGGGTCTTGCTCTACGATATTTTCCTTTACTTGCACTGATTCTCCTACCAGTTTTTTCAGATACTTATAATCAATGAGACCGGTATTGAAATTAAGAAGTTCCGCCCAATGAGCCTCATTACTGATGAGCCCGTGTTTCAGCATCTCGGCATATCCCGAGAAAAAGTTTTGGGCATCCAGACTGCGTAGAAATTCTGTTTCAATCAATACACTGTCCGCCGGGGCAAATACACCGACTTCGTTTTTCAGACCGTTGAAATTAATTCCGGTTTTTCCCCCTACTGATGCATCTACCATGGCGAGCAAAGTAGTGGGAACATTGATATAAGCAAAGCCTCTTTTGAAAGTCGCGGCTGCAAAACCTCCCAAATCCGTCACCATGCCTCCGCCCAGATTTACCAGAAGCGAATGGCGGCTTGCGCCTTTATCACTTAAAACCTGCCATACGGAAGCCAGTGTTTCCAATGTTTTGTGTACATCGCCTGCCCCGATGGTTATTTCGATGGCGTCTTTCAGAAAAGAAACTTCCCTCATCTGAGGCATACACAGGCGATGGGTATGTTCATCGGTCAGGATAAACAGACGGTCGTGCGGGCATTTTTCAATGGCACGGCCAAGACTGACTTCCAGGCTCTCGCACAGGATAACTTCTTGCTTGCTCATAATTCGATTTGCTTTTTACGCTACAAAAGTATATAAAAAACTTTTTTTTGCTTACTTTTGTCTCATTAAAACATCAAATCAATGAAAGCATTACTACCTGTATACTGTCGCCCTTTGGGATATGTAATTCTGATCGTGGCTCTTTTTCTTCCTTTTATTCTTGTGATGATGGGAAAGGTAACTGATACCAATTTACTGTTTTATAAAGAATGTACCAAGCTTCTGATGATCGTAGGCGCGCTTATGATCCTTTTTGCTCTCTCAAAGAATGAGAGCCGGGAGACCGAACAGATACGTAATCTGGCTACGCGTAATGCCATTTTTCTCACTGTGCTGTTTGTCTTTGGCGGAATGCTCTATCGGGTGGCTACGGGAGATTTGGTGACGGTGGATACCTCTTCCTTTTTGACTTTCCTTGTTATTAACGTCCTTTGTCTTGAATTCGGGATGAAAAAGGCGATGGTGGATAAAATATTTAAAAGATAATTGTAACCTCATTAAACCTTTTGCGTTGACAAGTGTCAAAAAAACAATTGTCACTACTACAAACGCATAGACTAATGAAAAAATTATCGATCTGGATGGTACTGTTGTTACTATGTACCCTCTCTGCATTTGCACAAAACAAAGTGATCACCGTCTCCGGACGCGTGGTTGAAGAAGACACGAAGGAACCTGTCGAGATGGCAACGGTTCAATTGTTAGCATTGCCGGACAGCACCCAGGCAGCCGGTATCACTACACAGAAACAAGGTGCATTTACACTGCCTAAGGTGAAAGCCGGAAAGTATGTGTTGAAGATTTCCTATATCGGGTTTATTACTCAGAATATTCCTCTCCAGTTGTCGGAAAAAGCTCCTGCAAAAAATATAGGTACCATTGAATTGCAGTCCGATGCTGTGATGTTGAGTGAAGCGGTCATTACGGCTGAGGCACCTCCTGTAACGGTAAAGGCGGACACTACAGAGTATAATGCTTCTGCTTATCGGGTAGCCGAAGGCGCCATGTTGGAGGAATTGGTAAAAAAGATACCCGGAGCAGAAGTGGATAAAGACGGGAAGATCACTCTGAATGGCAAGGAGATAAAAAAGATCATGGTGGATGGTAAGGAGTTTTTCTCTGATGATCCCAGTGTCTCAATGAAGAATTTACCGGCTAATATGGTTGAAAAGGTAAAAGCCTATGATAAGAAGAGTGATATGGCCCGTATTACAGGCATTGATGATGGTGAAGAAGAAGCCGTGCTCGACCTTACTGTAAAGAAGGGGATGAAGAAAGGATGGATTGGAAATCTTATTGCCGGTTACGGTAGTGATGAACGTTATGAAGCAGGTGCGATGGTCAGCCGGTTTAAGGATGATGCCAGTATTTCGATTATTGGTGCTGCTAATAATACAAATAATAAGGGATTCTCTGAATTTGGCGATGCCGGTCAGGGGCTTAGTGGAGGTAATGCCGGTTCGGGTATCACTACGGCGCGTTCTTTAGGTGTTAACTTTGCAAAAGACACGAAAAAGGTACAAGTGGGAGGTAACGTTCAATATGGTTATTCTGATAATGACGCCCGTAGGAAGAGTTCAACGGAAACATTTTTGGGAGAACAGTCTTCGTTTGGTGCCAGTGAAAATATGTCACGTCGTAAACGGCACGACTTGCGTGTGGATTTTCGCTTGGAGTGGCGGCCGGATACGCTTACTACGATTATTTTCCGCCCCAGTGGCAGTTATTCGAAAACAGACTCGGAAAATGCTTCCGGATCGGATACCTGGAATAACACCCACGATCCGGTAAATGCCAAGATATCTTCCTCTTCTTCCAACAGTAATAATTATTCGCTTAACGGAAATCTGATGATGTTTCGCCGCTTGAACAATAAAGGACGTAACATACATGTGGGAGCACGTTTCGGATATAGCGACGGTGAGACGGACAGTTATTCGGAATCCAGTACAGAGTTTTTTGAGTTAGACAGTATTTCGGATATAGCA
>ERZ838839.2643-NODE-2643-length-13072-cov-30.943459_pt1 | contig 13072 bp, 8 predicted proteins | sample MGYA00519909_ERZ838839 | MGnify/ENA primary metagenome ERZ838839 (study PRJEB31850, sample SAMEA3708843) | human gut metagenome | biome: human gut; feature: human-associated habitat; material: faeces | place: China | collected 2014 ... | reverse complement strand
AGTGTTTTCCTGTTTTAGAGGCAGCAACTAAAGAAGAATTTGAGCAGAGAATAAAATATTATGGAAATCATTTCTGGCTTATGTTTGATGAGGGTAAACTCATTGCGTTTGTAGATGGTTTTGTTACGGATGAGGCTGATCTTACAGATGAGATGTATGAAAATGCATCAATGCATAATGAGAATGGTGCATGGCAGATGATTTTTGGCGTAAATACTCGTCCTGAATATCGCAGATGCGGATATGCGAAAGAGCTGATTAAGAAGGCCATCTTAGATGCCAGAGAACAGAACAGGAAAGGACTTGTATTAACCTGTAAAGAAAGCCTTGTTCCATATTATTCCAAGTTTGGATTTGTTGATGAGGGGATAACAGATAAATCTACTCATGGAAATGTCCTGTGGCACCAGATGAGATTGGATTTTAAATTAAGAAATAATGGAGTAAATCTTTCAGATAACAAAAATGTGACCGCAAACAAGAAATTTGCAGCCGACAGAATACTATCATATTTTAAAGAAGAGTGGAAGGTACTGCTTATAATAACAGTTTCAGGTCTTATATATAACTTTGGACTTTTGTTTGGCCCTTGGTTTGAGGGTAAGATGACAGGATGTCTTATAGATATATTAAGCCAGAATGCTGTATACAAGGATATGTTTATACTTGTAGTGTCATATATTGTATCTATTGCAGTTGTTCAGATATCAAGATATATAAAGCGTTTCTATGTGAGAAGATTTGCGAATAATGTCAACAGAAGAATGAAGAAGATATTGTATGGGACGCTTGTGTTAAAGAGCAAGACAGAACTTGAAAGTGAAGGTATGGGCGATATTATGACAAAGGCAATCCTTGATGTTGATGATTGTGCTGAGGGCATGAGAAAGTTCACAACAGAGGTGTTTGATACAGGAGTAGCACTGGCTGCATATGCAGGAATGCTGCTTGTATATGATGTAAGGCTGGCACTCATTGCAATGATATTTCTACCGATATCTTATCTGCTTGCAGAAAAGATGAAGATTATCGTACAGAGAACAGGTGCAGAATATAAAAGACAGTCAGGAATATTAAGCAATGCCACACTAGACAGAGCTTCTAATGCCATAACTTACAGGGTATACGGAAGGGAAGAGGACAGAAGAATTGCATACGAAGATAATCTTTCATCATATGAGAAAGCTGCTATCATGGCAAATATATGGAATTCTTCAATGACACCCTTATACAGGATTATATCAATGACAGGTATAATATTTATATTATATTTCGGCAGTAAAAATGTACTTGGAACGGGGTGGAAAAGCTGGGATATCGCGGCATTTACGACATTCCTTGCCTGTTTTATAAAGTTATCGGATAAGTCTTCAAAGGCGGCAAAGCTGTTTAATGCAGTTCATAAGGCACAGGTTTCGTGGAAACGTATTAAATCGCTTATGGTTATTCAGGATAAAGATACAGATTGTAAAAATCAGACATCAGGAAAGCTTGAAGTAAAAAACTTAAGTTTTACATATCCAGATGGAAAAACTGTATATAATGATATTTTCTTTACTGCAGAGCCGGGGGAGATTATAGGCGTTACGGGTCCGGTTGCCTGCGGTAAGTCAACATTTGGAAAGACCTTCCTTTGCGAATGTCCATATAAGGGAAGTATTAAGTATAATGGAAATGAATTAAGCAGTGTTGCTGATAATGTAAGGTCGGGAATAATAAGTTATCTTGGACACGACACAGAGCTTTTTAATGACTCTATTAAGAATAACGTGCTTCTTGGTGATGATTGCAATGTATCAGAATACCTCAAGGACGTATGTATCGATAAAGAAGTTGCACAGATGGAAAATGGAGTTGACACACTTATTGGTAATGGTGGTGTAAGACTGTCAGGTGGACAGGCACAAAGAATAGCACTTGCCAGAACGCTTTGTCATAAGAAGCCGGTACTTGTGCTTGATGATCCATTTTCAGCACTGGATATAAGAACTGAGAAAAAGATATATAACAACCTTTGTGATATAGCAAAGAATAATATTGTAATTATTATGACACATCGTCTGTATATGTTCCCTAAGATGGATAAGGTTATATGGATGGATAATGGAAAGGCAATAGTTGGAACACACGAAGAGATTATGTTACAGTGTCCGCAGTACAGGAAGCTGTATGAAAATGTCAGCACACAGATGAGGTAGACGTGGCTGGACATACAGAAAAAGGTACATTACAAAATAAAAATACCAACGAAAATAAGAAAAAGGAGTTGGATAATATTGAGCAGTAATAATGTAAACAGCACAGAAGCCAATAAAGCCGATAATTATAATATTAATAACGTTGATAATAAGAAAATGAATAACAAGAATTCACACAACGTAGTTTCAATAATATTACATACCATAATAAAGAGAAAATGGCTTTCTCTTGGAATTATAATTTCAGTATGTGGTGCGGTTATAACAGCTCTTTATCCACCACTTGTACTTGGAAAAATAGTAGATACCCTGACAACAGGAAGTCAGGTGCCTGTATATTTAGTGTTTGTTTATATGGCATTTACAGTTATTGCAGGTCTTATGGAAGCCACAAGAGAAGGGCTTCTTACAGTATTTGGGCAGAAGATAACACACGCACTTAGAAGTGGACTTATGGAGCATTTTGTAAGACTTTCTACTGACTCACTTAATAAGCAGGAGTCAGGTGCTGTTGTATCAAGGTTTGTAGGTGATGTTGATACAGTTGAGAACCTTTTTACATCGGGAATTGTAAGTATGTTTGCAGATGCGTGTAAGATAATAAGTATTCTTGCAGTTATCTGGTTCAGAAATAAAGGACTTGCAACAGTGCTTATGGTGCTTCTTCCATTTTTATTCTGGTTTACAAGACATATACAGAAGAATATGCTTGATGCCCAGTTAAAAAATAGACGAGCAGTCAGCCGTGCTTCAGGACATGTACCTGAAACACTTCACAATATCCGTACGATCCATAATCTCGGCAAGGAGAAGTATATGGAGAAAAGATACGATGAATATATAAGCGACAGCTACAAAGCTATGGAAAAGACCAACTTCTACGATGCCGTATATTCACCGGTTATTCTTATATTAAATGCAGTTGTAGTGGCGGTGGTTATGTTGTTTTCAGCCTCAGGCAATGCCAAAGTCCTTACACTTTTTGGTATGTCAGCAGGTACAGCAGTAGCAGTTATTAACTATATATCACAGATATTCTCACCGGTTGAAAGTCTTGGAATGGAAATCCAGACGATACAGTCAGCAATTGCGGGCGTGAGAAGAATAAATGAATTCTTTGAACTTCCAGTACTAGATAATAATGAAGAATTACAGGCAGAAAAGACATTTGATAGTAAAAATGATACACCTTATGTCCAGTTCAATGATGTAACGTTCGGATATGAGGCTGACCACACTGTAATAGCTGATAAGACATTTGTTGTAAATAGAGGAGAGCAGGTTACACTATCAGGAAGGACAGGTGCAGGTAAGAGTACAATATTCAAGCTGCTTTTAGGTCTGTATAAGCCACAGAAAGGTTCTATCCTTATAAATGATATGAATTCAGCCGCGATACCAGATAACAGAAAGAGAAAAATATTCGGTTATGTTGAGCAGTCATTTCATATGGTTCCGGGAACTATTAAAGACCAGATTACACTTTATGACAAGTCCATATCTGACGAAGCTGTTATCAAAGCGGCAAAGCTTACAGGACTTCACGATACAATTATGAACTTTGAAAATGGATACGATACCCAGTGTACACAGGAAGTGTTCTCGCAGGGACAATGGCAGTTGTTATCCATAGCAAGAGCTACAGCTGCCAACCCGGAGCTGCTTTTACTTGATGAGATAACAGCCAATCTTGATGCCAATACAGAAAGAGATGTTCTTACAGCACTTAAAGGTGTATCTGAAAACAGAACAGTTATATCAATATCACACAGGGTTACGGCAAGAACAGGACGTGTAATAAACTGTTAAATACAATATTTCATAATGACAATGCCGCCAGAATGTGATAATATTTTTCATATTGGGTAATTTAATGAATTAAAGTATATCAGGTGGACAAAGTGGAAGATATTATGTATAGCATTAACAGGCTGTTAAGCATTACGATTAGAAATAATAGGTCATATTTTGATGTGCAATATGTTAATATTGCTATGTTGGTCTGGGGTTGTGTATTCTGCTTAATAGCAGGGGTGGGAATGATTTTAAGTAAGAATTTTGACCGCCGTAAGAGGCTGTGGATGATACTTTTGCAGTTTGCAACAGCTGTTCTGTTGCTCAGTGATGCAACCGCCTGTATATTCAGAGGTTGGACGGGTATATTTGGATATTGGATTGTAAGGATAAGTAATTTTATAGTATTTCTTGACAATAATATAATATTATATTTGTTCCACAGGTATGTGTGCAGTTTTATTTTTACGGAACAGGAAGAAAGAACTTTAAAAAGAGCAACATTTATAAATATACTGTGTGCCGTGGCAGTAGCTCTGGTTATTATTTCACAGTTTACAGATTTGTATTACTATTATGATGCACAGAATGTATATCATAGAAGTGAAGGTTTTATAATATCTATTTTTATACCTGTAACAGGAATGATGGTAGAGATGTCATTTTTGATAGAATACAGAAAGAAATTAAGCAATATTACAATTTCTTCACTCGGTTCATATATTATTCTTCCAATTGTAGCGGCAATAATACAGTTCTACTTTTATGAAATTTCGCTGATTGATATAGCTATATGTAATTCAATGATAGTTATGTATATAACTGTTATTGGTGAACAGAACAGGAAACTTGACAATCTGGAACAGAAGCAGATTAAGACAGAGGCTGAACTTGAAATATCTATGGTGCTTAACCAGTGTATAGCAGAACTGACAACTGAAGCGGATATTAACATAGCTATACATAATCTTCTTGCAATTATTAATAATTATTTTGGTGCGGACAGATGTTATATTTTTGAAAATAATTACGATGATAATACAATGGATAACACCTATGAGTATGTTGGTGATAGTATTACAGCAAAGAAGGATAAGCTTCAAAAGCTTTCAATGAATATTGTAAGTTTATGGATGGAGAATTTTAAAGAGGAAAAGCCATATTATATAGCAGATGTCAGCAAGCAAAAGGAAGAACCTGTATACAATATGTTGCATGAACAGAATGTAGACAGACTTCTTGCAGTGCCATTAAAAAGAGATGGAAATATAATTGGATTTCTTGGAGTGGACAATCCGGTTAATCATTACGAGGATATGGCATTATTGTCTTCTATACAATATTTTGTTACTAATAGTCTTGAAAAGCGTGTGCAGCAGGATAGGATGCGTTATTTAAGTTACAGGGATATGCTTACAGGTTTGTACAATCGTAACAAATATATAAGCATTGTTAAAGCGGCTAAAGACCAGATACTTAAAAATGTCGGAGTTGCTTACATAGATCTTAATGGTCTGAAAGCAATTAATGATAATTATGGACACTCTAAGGGTGATAAGTTCATATGTACAGCAGCAGACACATTCAAAATGGTATTCCCGGATAATTCTTACAGGGTAGGTGGGGATGAATTTGTAATTATAGAGCAGAATATTGAGCGTGATAAATATGAAGAAAGAATTACAGCCTTGAAAAATATAATGCAGGATAAACAAGTAAGCATATCCATAGGAGTTCTGTGGAGAGAGCAGGTTGACGATTTAGAAGCATTATTAAAGTCAGCAGATAAGCTTATGTATATGGAGAAAGAGATGTATCATAAGAACAGAGAATAAAGTTAAAATAAAAGGGATTTGGGATACACCTTCCAAATCCCTTTTGTGTTCTTTTTGTGCTGTTAAGGGATTTATATTAAAAGTTATGATGGGTATGTATCCCCAGCACAAATACAATTATAAAATGTTGTTAAAACAGCATAAAATGCTTGTTACTTTGAAACAAATGCTTGTTGTTTGTTATATTGATTGTTATAGTCAGACCATATTAATCAATGCCATTTGATATTTGAATTCAGTGTTAATATCTTAGGCAGGAAAAGAGGTATAATATGGCTGGAAAGAAATTTATTAACGCAAAGTTAAAAGGATATAATGAATTACAGGAAATACTTGTTGAGGACGGAGTATTTAAGGCAATTGCACCACATATAGATGTAGATAGTGATTGTGAAATTGAGGATTTGGGAGGCAAGCTTACACTGCCACCATATGTTGACCCACATATTCATCTTGATTATGTATTCACAGCAAGAAAGCAGGGCGCAGCTAACGGAACAGGAACATTATTTGAAGGAATTCAAAGGTGGAGTGAAACTAAATCAGATTTAACAATTGATGAGATAAAGGCAAGAGCAATAAAGGCAGTTAAAATGGAGGTGTCACACGGTGTCCAGTTCATAAGAACACACGCTGATGTAACTGACCCTAACCTCACAGCCTTAAAGGCACTTCTTGAATTAAAGGAAGAATTAAAAGATATTGTAACAATCCAGATTGTATCATTTCCACAGGAAGGAATGTATTCTTACAAAGATGGCGACAAGCTTGTTGAAGAAGGACTTAAAATGGGTGCTGATTGTGTAGGTGGTATTCCACATTTTGAGTATTGCAGGGAATTTGGTGAGAAATCAATTCATAAGGTTGTTGAATTAGCTGTGAAGTATGACAAGCTTATTGATGTACACTGTGATGAGAGTGATGACCCAATGAGCAGGTTTGTGGAGCTTCTTACTGCACTTTCAATTGTTGAAGGAATCGGACCTAAGACAACAGCAAGCCATACCTGTTCATTAGGTTCAGTAGATAACAGTTACGCATTCAGAATGATGAAGAATTTCAAGAAAGCAGGACTTAACTTCATTTCCTGCCCAACAGAGAATATATATCTTCAGGGCAGACAGGATACATATCCTAAGAGAAGAGGTCTTACAAGAGTTAAGGAATTATATGAAAATGGAATAAATGTATGCTTTGCACAGGATTCAATTCAGGATCCTTGGTATCCGGCAGGCAATGGCAATCTTATGAATGTGCTTGATAATGGTATACATATAGCCCAGATGATGTCATTTGAGGAAATGGATAACTGCCTTGACCTTATAACTGTTAATGGTGCTAAGACTATGAACATATCAGACATATATGGAATTGAGGCAGGCAAGCCAGCTAACTTTATTGTTGTCGATGCCAGGAGTGAATTCGAGGCAGTATGCGAAAGAGCCGATGTTGTTGCAAGTGTCCGTAATGGTGAATATCTGTTTAAGAAAGCACCAGTGGCTTTCGAGGCTTTGAGTGAATTTATGGCATAGATAAAGAGTGAATTATGATATAATATGACTACTTCGTAGTCACTTAGAAGTTTCTTCGAAACTTCGGATGCGTGAAAAAGCAACGCAGGGCATATGATATAATGAGCACAAAAGTGCTCATCTTAAAAGTTCCTTATGGCACTATAAATAATTATAATAATATGTAAATAATAATTACAACATACAATATAGGAGCAGCAATATGTTTCAATGTAAAGATCTTCTCACTCTCCCCTCAATGGCGAAAGCCAGAATAATAGCAGGAAAGAGTGGTTTGTCTAATAGAATAAGGTGGGTATATAAGCCTGAGAATATGAATTTTGCGAAGTGGGTAAAGGGACAGGAGCTTTTGATTATAAGCACGCCTGTTATACAGAGTAAGGATTTTGACCTGCAAGCAGTTATTAAGAAAGCTAAGAAGCTTGATATGGCAGGTGCATTGCTTCTTGTTGGCGATAAGTACATTGCCAGTATAGGCAGTACAATAATATCCTATTCCAATCTTAACGATTTTCCGATATTTGTCATATCAGGTGAAATTCCTCTTGTTGACATTTTTGAAGAAATCGGACACGCTATTGCGTATAATAAAGACTCAGATGTATTAAGTGATGATATTCTTTCAGGAATTATATTTGGAAAGGACATCAATATAGAAGCATTTTCTATTAAATTTGAAGAAGCTGGCTATGACATCAATGGTAATAACCGTATGTTTATGATTAATATTCATTCAGATAATAAGATAGAGAATTTTGATTATGATTTCATTATGAATAAGCTGAGGGACAGTTTTGCACAGAATAATGGAAGTCTGATTTTATCAAGATATGCTAATAACATAGTTGGCTGTTTTAATTGTTTGGAAAATGCTGATGATACACACGGTCTTATTAATCAATCTTACGAAGCATTATCTGAATATGTGCAGGGCAGGTATACGGATATAAAGCTTGTTATGGGAATTGGACGTGAATATAATGGAATATCACATTTGCAGAAAAGTTTTACGGAGGCTTCAAGGTGTGTAATCCTTTCGGAGAAGATACAGCTTAATGGAAGTGTGTTCTGGTATGAAGAAATGGGAATATATAACTTGTTCTCTGAATTTGGAGATAAAAAGCTTATACAGGACTTTGTTGACAGTACATTAGGCATAATTATTGACTATGATAAGGAGAATAATACTAATCTTTTACAGACGTTAAAAGCGTACCTTTGGAACAATAACAGCCTGCTTCACGCTTCTGAACAGTTATTTACGCATCGTAATACAGTAAAGTACAGAATACAGAGAATAACTGAGCTTACGGGCAGGAATTTTGATGATGCGATGACACGTCTGGAGTTTATGAATGCTTTGATATGTCTTGAGGTAAGATAGACATTTGTGCTGTGAGAACAAATGAAGTAATACAAGATTGTTATTAGAAGTCATAACAATAAAATATTTATAAAAGAATGTTGAAGTATATATGTCTTAGTGATATATTCTTGAACATAGACAAGAAGCAAAGGGGCTTCTGCTAATGGTAATATTAGCGGAAGCCCCTTTTTGTGTATTAGTAAAAATGTTAATCTAACTGGCAGTAAAGGCTGAAATAGAAATTACTAAAGCACATTCATTGTTTATCTTGCGGTATATAAAATGTACCGCTGGACGCGTCAGATATTAATAAATATTTATATAACAGGAGGAAATGATTATGAGCTACGGTCTTATAGCAGTAATAATTGTAATCGGTATTGTCATAGGTGCTATAGCTACTAAGAAATGTGAGCCATTTCTTATAGGCGGTTCAATTATAGGAGCAATATTTTTATATAAGCAGGATTTTATAACCGAATGGGTTAATACACTTGAAGGTGTTATGAGTGATGAAGCATACTTAATACTTGTATGTGGTTTGTTTGGAAGTATAATAGCACTTCTTACAGCCTCTAAGGGACATTTTGGATTTGCAAAGATTGTTTCAAAGATATGTAACAGCGAAAGAAAGACTTTATTCACAACATTTATATTAGGTGTAATTATATTTATTGATGATTATCTTAATGTATTATCAATAGGTACAGCAATGAAGAAGGTATATGATAAAGTAAAAGTACCAAGAGAAGCACTTGCATATCTTCTTGATAGTACAGGTTCACCAGTCTGTGTTATGTTCCCATTCTCATCTTGGGCAGCATATTTTGGAGCTATCTTCTTCGCACAGGAGAGTGTTCAGGCACTTGGTGCAAAGACCTGGATGGGAGCTTATATTAAAGCAATTCCATTTTGTATATATCCAATAGTTGCATTACTTATTGTAATTCTTTTCTCAGCAGGTGTATTTCCTAAGCTTGGCGGAATGAAGAAGGCTTATGAAAGAGTTGCAACAACAGGTAAGGTTTACAGTGATGCAAGTAAGAAGTACAATATGGACGATGGCGAAGGCGAACAGGACGGCAACATATTCAATTTCCTTGTTCCAATGCTTGTACTTGTAGTTGTAGCCTGTGTTACAGGGAACCTTGTAGTAGCACAGATTATATGTCTTGCAGTAACACTTGTTATGTATCTTGCAGAAAAGCTGATGACATTTACAGAATACTGGGATAATTTCGTAAAAGGATTTGCAGATATGCTTCCTATTATAATTCTCCTTATAGCAGCACTTACATTCCAGACGATTGCAAACCAGATGCAGATGACAGAGTTCTTCATAGATATTACACAGCCAATATTATCAGCAAAGATTTTCCCAATGCTTGCATTTATCATTACTGGTATATTAGCATTTATGATAGCCAATGCGTGGGGCGTATGTACACTTGTTGCACCAGTTCTTCTTCCACTTGGTGCAAGTGTAGGAGCCAATGCAATACTTATAATGGCAGCAATTCTTTCAGGTTGTGCATTTGGTAATCACGCCTGCTTCTACTGTGACACAACAGTTCTTGCTTCACAGGGTTCAGGTATTGATAACTTTGACCACGCGGTATCACAGCTTCCATATGTACTTATAGGAGCTGGAATAAGTATAATTGGTTTCCTTGTATTAGGATTTGTTATGTAAAATGTGTTAGTTTTATAAAATGTATATAGGAATTATAAGAATAATTTCAGAATGGAGGCAGTTATGAGTGATAAGAAATATGTTGTTACAATAGCAAGGCAGTTTGGCAGCCTTGGACGTCCAATAGCCAAGCTTATGAGTAAGAAGCTTGGAGTTGAATATTATGACAGGGATATAGTGGAGCAGGCAGCTAAGAAGCTTAATCTTCCAGTATCACAGATAGATGAACTTGAAGAAAAGGTTAAGAAGACATCAACTAATTCATATAAGAGAATGATGTATCCTCTTGGAACACAGTCAAGCACAGAGCAGGACAGAATATTTGAAGCCCAGCAGAATATTATGAAATTCTTAGTTGAGAGAGAAAGCTGTATAATAGTTGGACGTTGTTCAGATTTTGTCCTTTCTGATGAAGAAAATGCGGTGCATATATACATTTATGCTCCATATGAACAGAGAGTTAAGAACTGTGTGAATGATCTGCATTTAAGCGAAGAAGAAGCCAAGAAGATGATAAGGTCAGTAGATGAGGCAAGAGATAATTACCATATGCACTATGCAGGATTTCTTCCATCAGACCCTAAGCACAAGACTATAATGATAGACAGCAGCTCTTTGGGCGTTGAGGGTACAGCTGAGTATCTTGTGGATTTTATTCAGAAGAAATTTGATTTAAAAACATATACGCTTAACTAAGTATGTGTTATCATATGCGTAATCTAAACATTTATGGCTTACAATAGTTAATTTAATGAGTTGATAAATATGTAACCAATAGAAAGAGCATATCAGGATAATCCTATGAAAATGAGTGTAGAACAGGCATATAAAATATTAGCAGTACCCCGGTCTGCTGATATAAAAGCAATTAAGAAAAAATATAGAAAACTGATGTTAAAGGTGCATCCCGATTCATTAAAGTCAGGGAAGAATACATATCAATATAGTGCGCAGGAGATTAATGAGGCATATTCAATTATTATTAAGTATTTATCTGATAATAAAATGTCCGGTTATTTCAATAATTCCAGCGATGATAGTTATTCATCAGAGTACACATATGATGAAGAATATTATCAGGACTATAATTCATATGCTTCCGATGGCGGTAATTGGGATGCACCTGTTAATGATAATGCGTATACAAGCCGTAATATATATCATTATGCAGAAGGTGCAAGAGGAAATATTACTGGAAGCATTGTTATAGCAAAAGGCAAATATATCTGGACGATAGAAGAAGATTTTACATTATTCATAAAGAGTATATCAGAAAGCAGTGATAAGCTGTTATCAGGTATAGATAACAGAAGGAAAGGAAGCATATCGGATACAAGAAGGGCAGTTATAAAAGCACAGCTTGCATACCTTTTAGCCCAGCAGTATATAGATGCAACCTACACACTTAATGAACTTATCACACCGGTAAAGCAGAATAATGCACAGATATTTTATATAGACTCAATGCTTGAAATACAAGCTAATGCCCCATTTTTACGGGCAGGTATGACACTATACCCACAATCACTTAAAAATCACCGTCTATATTTAAAGACTAAATCGGGAAATGCCGCAGGCTATATATCATTCAGGGACGACAGGCTATATTACATAATAATTCCACTTCTTGAACAAAAAAGAGCACAGGTAAAAGTCCAGATTGCCACCAGGCAGGATAAGAACAACACAAGACACAATGTGAAATACAAGAATCTTGACTTTTGGATAAAAATTTCTGATAATAATTCAGGAACATTTCCTGAAAGCATAAATATGCAGATTGAGGAAATACTTACTAAATATTCTAAAATGTAATTGGAGGACAATCAATGAATAGACATATAGATAAAGCAATGCAGTTAAGAAATGAAACCCCAATGGTAAGCAACTGTGCCCAGACAATAATGAGAGCCTACGCCGATGAATTAGGAATGACCGAACAGCAGGCAGCAGCAATAGGCTGTAACTTTGGTGGCGGAATGAAATGCGGCGGCACTTGTGGAGCAATAACAAGTGCTCTTATGGTATTAGGTGCAAAAGGAATAGACTCCCCTGCCGTAATAACAGAATTCAGAAAAAGAATAGCCGCCAACCACGATGGCTTAACAGATTGCGTAGACCTTCTAAGAAACAACGCCCGGAAAGGCGGAGTAAAGAAGGAACATTGCGATAATATGATAAAAGAGTCCATAGAATTAATAGACGAAATCACCAACAAAGAAGATTAATGTTGCAAAATATTTCAACAAGTGCTATAGTAATAAACAATTAAATAAAAAACAAATAGAGTGAATTTCAAAGAGTTCATGAAGGGGAGCACCACCACCGGCGCTTCCTTTCGTGAACTCTTTTTTGCGTGAGTAGCGATGAGAATACACTAACAAAGACACTTGCCGAACTCTGCTTGCAGAAGTGAGCAAGAGGCTTTGTTAGCGTATTCGAGGAGCACCGCGACAGTGACAGAGCGAAGCTCTGGAACGCGCTACTCACGCAAAAACAGTGGAGGGACGCCACCCAGCAAACCTTATCCCCTCAGTCAGCAACTCCTAGACAGAGGAAGCGAAGCTTCCAAGTGTCGTCCGACAAAGCTAATTCCCCTTCCCACGTCAGCGACCCGCAGACAGAGGAAGCAAAGCTTCCAAATGTCGTCCGAC
>ERZ838839.2632-NODE-2632-length-13126-cov-2.572336_pt1 | contig 13126 bp, 4 predicted proteins | sample MGYA00519909_ERZ838839 | MGnify/ENA primary metagenome ERZ838839 (study PRJEB31850, sample SAMEA3708843) | human gut metagenome | biome: human gut; feature: human-associated habitat; material: faeces | place: China | collected 2014 ... | reverse complement strand
CAAAAATGATAAATAACTATTTAGAAAGGCAAATTAAGGAAAATTTTCCTTATCAACCAACTTTTGAGCAGGAAATAGCTGTAAAATCTCTTTCGGAGTTCTTGCTTTCGCAAAGCAATGACGCAGTGTTTGTGCTGCGTGGGTATGCCGGAACCGGTAAAACGTCATTGGTGGGCGCATTGGTTAAGACAATGGACAAATTGCAGCAAAGGTCTGTTCTACTGGCTCCTACGGGGCGGGCGGCGAAGGTGTTTTCGGCTTATGCAGGACATCCGGCATTTACTATCCATAAAAAGATATACCGGCAACAGTCTTTTTCGAATGAGACCGGTAATTTTTCTATAAATGACAATCTTGCTACACATACTTTATTTATAGTAGATGAGGCTTCCATGATTTCCAATGAAGGGTTGTCCGGGGCAATGTTCGGCACAGGGCGGTTGTTGGATGATTTGATACAGTTTGTTTATTCCGGTACGGGATGCCGTTTATTATTGATGGGTGATACGGCTCAGCTTCCGCCGGTGGGTGAGGAGTTGAGTCCGGCGCTTTTTACGGACGCTTTGAAAGGATACGGTTTGGAAGTGCGGGAGGTCGATCTGACACAGGTCGTGCGACAGGTACAGGATTCCGGTATTTTATGGAATGCGACCCGCCTTCGTGAATTGATTGCGGAAGATGAATGTTATTCTCTTCCCAAGATTCGGATTTCGGGATTTGCCGATATAAAGGTAGTACCGGGGGAGGAACTGATCGATACACTTACTGCCTGTTATGAGCGGGACGGTATGGATGAGACAATTGTGGTTTGCCGTTCCAATAAACGGGCCAATATATATAATAAAGGTATAAGGGCGCAAATTCTCTATCGGGAAGACGAACTGAATACCGGTGATATGCTGATGGTGGCAAAGAATAATTATTATTGGACGGAAAAAAGCAAGGAAATGGATTTTATTGCAAATGGAGAGATCGCTGTGGTGCGTCGGGTCCGTCGTACGCGCGAGCTGTATGAGTTTCGCTTTGCAGAGGTCGTATTGACATTTCCCGACCATGAAGATTTTGAGTTGGAGGCCAATTTATTGTTGGATACACTTCATTCGGATGCTCCGGCTTTGCCGAAAACGGAAAACGACCGTTTGTTTTATAGTGTGTTAGAGGATTATGCGGATATTCCTGTTAAGAGGGATCGTATGAAAAAGATGAAGGCTGACCCGCACTACAATGCTTTACAGGTGAAATATGCGTATGCTGTCACCTGTCATAAAGCTCAGGGCGGTCAGTGGCAAAATGTTTTTCTTGATCAGGGATATATGACGGATGAGTATTTGACACCCGATTATTTTCGTTGGCTATATACGGCTTTCACTCGTGCTACTCGAACGTTGTATTTGGTCAATTATCCGAAGGAGCAGTGGATATAGTGGTGATTTCTATGTGGTCTGTTGTCGATAGAAGCGGTGCTGTTGATTGGTGGTGGCAAATATAGAATGCGATGGTAAATACAGAAAAGGGAGATACTTTTACGAGTGTGAAGTATCTCCCTTTTCCTTAGCTATTTTTCAAGCGGTATGAAAGTAATGGCTTGTCCTCCGCCTTTTGCCATGCGGATAGAAAGAGTGTCATCGGTTGTCACTGTTTTTTCTAAGATTTCGTATGAAGTAGGATTGGTTTCCCAATCGGCGTTCGTTCCATCGGCATAGATTGTTGCTTTATACGTCTTTCCTTTTTCAAGAAAATCCAGTTTGATATCTGTTGTACGTGCTTCTTCGTTGGTTGTGGCTCCCAAGAAATATTTGTCCTTTGCTTTACGGACGATTACTACAAACTCACCGGGTTCTCCAGCCAGAGCTTCCGACCAGTCGCAGTCGGCGTCGAAATCACGAAAGAATTGAAAAGCAGGATGTCCTTCATAATTTTCTATCATGTCCGCAGCCATTTGGAGTGGGGAGTAGATTACTACCCAATTGGCAATCTGCTTGGCTAATGTTGTATTGACGCGGCAGTCCTTGCTATCCATGCTATTCCACTTTTTCCGGAAAGGTGAGTGCTTGGCCCGTTCATACAGGATGTCGAAGATTCCCGGTGTATAATCCATCGGGCCGCTCAGTAATCTGGTGAATGGCAGCAGTTCGTGATGGGAGGGCGGATTTCCCGTACTCCAGGCGTTCCACTCCATTCCCCGTGCACCTTCACGCGTCATCATATTCGGATAGGTACGGCGGATACCGGTATCCTTGATCGGTTCATGCACATCGAGGGTAGTGTGATATTTGGTAGCTGTTTTTACTACGTTCCGATAGTGGCGCACGTTATATTGCCCATGATGATTGTGCCCGGCAGGGAGCCCTCCGGCATAGCCGGTTTTTACCGAATGTATGCCTAAATCTGCATACCATTGGTAGGCTTTGTCCAATTGATTCTCGTAATTCGGAATATTACCGCCTGTTTCGTGATGACCGATTATCTCTATTCCCTTTTCCCGGGCATAACGGGCTATTTCTTGCAGGTCGAAATCGGCATATGGCCGGGTGTAATCGAAGTTTTGTGTGCCTCCCCAATTTTCCCATCCTTCATTCCAGCCTTCAAACATCACCGCTTCAATGTGGTTGGCAGCGGCAAAGTCGATGTATCTTTTGGCATTTTCTGTTGTTGCGCCGTGGCGGTCATTGATTACCCAGCTTTCTACTCCCAAATGCATGCCCCACCAGATACCTACGTATTTCATCGGACGTATCCAGTCGGTTGTCTCCAATACGCACGGTTCATTCAGGTTTAGGATTAATCCCGAATTAATCAGCCCGACGGCTTTCGGAGCAATTTGTATGGTCCTCCAGGGAGTTTGGAAAGTTCCACCTGTGATTCGGGATTTTACACCGTCCGGCCAGGGAGCCAGTTCTGATTTCAGCAGACAGTTGCCTGTATTTTTCAAGGTCATTTCGGGGAAGTCAGTCAATGCCGCTTCGTGTATACTGGCATATATATTTCCTGTTTTGAATGTCATGGGCGTGTTGGCATTGTCTATTTGGCTTATGGGCTGTGTGCGGGATTGACCAGGATGTTCCGTCTTGTGCAATATTGAAGGAGGTCAGTTCATCCGTGATAAACAGGCTGTCCGCATCGGGCACCTGGTATTCGTAACGAAATCCTATACCATCATTGAATACTCTGAAACGAAGGGTTAGCAGAGTCTCTTTGGTGTCTGTCAGGTGTACAGCCATTTCATTATAATGATTGCGTATTGATTTATTTTCTCCCCACGGTTGTGTCCATATTTCATCTTTGGAGTCGAAATCTGTTCCGGTAATGTGGAAATCTTCTGATAGGTTGATTCCGTCTCTGGCTTCGAAACCGAGAATGGAGGGAACAATAAATGGGGTATCATTAACAGTGATATGGTAAGCCATTTGATTGCTGTCATTCAGGCAGAAAGCAAGCTTGATCGTATTATCGGGAGAGTTGATTTCTGTAGGCCGGGGGCGGGTACAACAACTATTTGCTAATAAAATTAGTATGATGGGGAGGAGTATTTCTTTTTTCATGTCGCTTGTATTGGTTATATGGGTCAAAAATAATGAAATATTCTTTTTCGATCGATGATTATGAATAAATATATTAATTGGCTGACTATTTTACTTGGGGTATATCAACAAAATAGGAGAAAACTGTTCCTGTTTTCCCCTATTTCTATTGAAAAATACTTCTCTGTTATTGAGACGTTTCTTGTTTTCGGTAAGCTTTAAGGTAAGTTTTAAAGCTTATGCCTGCCAATGTTTAGCGAACAATCAATTTAGCGGTCTGAATATTACCATCATCTTCTACCATTAAGATATAGATGCCGCTGGAAAGTCCGGTTATTGGTAATTTGGTAATATTGCCGGTAGCTATTGTTTGTTTCAAAACAGATCCTTGTAAGGAAATCAATTTGATTCTGGCATTCGCATTTGCTACTATGTTCAGATCTTCACCGTTGTGTATCGGGTTTGGATAAATAACCAAGTCGATATTCTCTGCCTTCTCATTTTCCATACCGGTTATTACTTCCTGATATTCTTTCGATACGGCAAGTACGGTAGGATAAGAAGAGCTGTTGTTTGTAATTTCCAAAGAAGAGATTGTTTTAGAAGGATCTGCCGCAATGGAACTTTCATACAAGGTCACCCAATATTTATTTTCAATTTCATCTGTGCCATAGCCACTGGTTGCTTTTGTCAAAATTCTACCTAATTGGCCTACTGCATGTCCTGAAGGATAGGTCTGGCACCAATCTTGGAAGCTGGCAGTTGCACTGTTGCTTGAAGTCCCGTCGGTATAATTTACTTTGGCAGTGACGTTTGAAGAACCGTTGGCGCTAATAGCCAGGAAGTGTAATTTTTCAGCCTTATGTTCACCATCGAAAGTTAAAGTCACAGTTTTAGGCTGTCCTTTGGTCATAGCTGCTGCATTCTTTTCTGTTGGAGAACCTAACTGATAAGGAATTCCGGAAAGTGAAGTTAGCTTACCGTCACCTGAGTAAACGGCACCTTTTTCCTGAACATCTGATGTATACAATACCCAACCCTGATCATCCAGAGTCATATCTGTAGATTGAAGACACGGAATACTTTCAGCTATAACGTCGGCGTTGAAACCGGAAGTAACTGTTAAAGGAACTCTGCGGGCTACGGTCAGTTCACCTTCTTTACCATAAACTTCAAGTTCATAGATTTTCGCATTCTTGCCTGCTGCAGTAAATACGAACTCTACATAACGTGCTACTATCGCTTTATCCAGATTGATGGCATTGTTATCTGTCAATTCGGTGGTAACATTTGCTATTTCTGTAAACTCATCTTCGAAGGCTGCCAACGATACTTTCATGCCGGTAGTTTCTACCCAGTCGTCTGCATTGTTACGTTCGATGAAAACTTTCAATGAGCTGATTTCATAATAGTCTCCCAAGTCGAACAATGCTGTATGCAATGAAGAGTTGTCTATATCGTAGCCGGTTCTCCAATATGAAGTCTTATTACCGTCAGTCAGTGCGTCGAATGAAGTATGTTCATCTTCAGAGTCGAAGTCATTTTCATCAATGATCGGTTCTTTGTTAAGCAAAATGTTAACAATAGAAGGATCGACAGATGTTACAGTATAACTGGTTGTTGTGGTTTTACCTCCGTTGGTCAAAGAAATAACGATTGATACGACGCCACCTTTTTTAGCATTGAGGGTATAGTTGATCTTACCATCGGCTGCAGTAACATCAGTAACGTCAAGAACTTCTGTATTGGAAGAGGTTACTTCTACTTTAAAGTCTGATCCTTGAGCTACACCATTCAAATTATATTCGGTTGTTTGCGGCAGTGAGTTGCCGATTTTAAGTTCCGCATCTTCCGGAGTTGTTACTTCGGCAGATACTACTACGGAATATACCTCGAATTCCCAAATACGTATGGTAATCGGTTTTTCTTCATCGTACGGGGTGAATCTTACATAACGGGCCTTAGTCGGTTTGATGTAATCGTCTTTCGTGTTTTCCGGACGGTTTTGTTCATCCAATACGGTAGTCCAGTTTGCGTTGTCCATACTTACTTCGATTCTATAGCATTGTACATTATCGCTATAGTTTTCTTTGTGTCCACAGTCTGCCCATCTGAATCGATAAATGTCGTAATCCGCTTTCAAATCCAGGATAACCCAATGTTCTTTTTTACCGCCAATACACCATTTAGCTCTTACACTGCTCGGTACCCAGTCACAATCGACAAGATTAGATGGATCTTCGGGAGGAAGTGAACCGCTGGCAGCGACGATAGTTGCTCCACAACTTACTTTTTCCAACATTTTGCTATTGGATACTTCAATGAAACCGGCGATGGTTTCGGTGGTCGTACCAGATGCATTACGAACTTTTACTGTGATATCGTATTTTCCTTGATTTGTAAATTTGAACACAGCAGTCTCCGTGCCCTGTCCACGTACTAATGTAGCACCTGCAGGAGTTACCCATTCGTATCCTTCCGGATACCGGTTTGCTTTGGCCTTGATGGTTACTTCTTCTCCTGTTTTTGCCAATGTGGTAGAAGCGCTCATCGTTACGTCGGGAGTTTGGAGAGCCGGATAGTTCATCACTAATTTAGCTTCTGCTGTAGACTCCTTCATGTTTTTGAATACGGCTCTTACATAAATGTCTATTTTTTGATCACCTTGGTTTCTCTGGAATTTAGGAATGTAGAATCCTTCATTACGTGTTTGGCCTACCAGTTGCAACTTGTTGTTGATGTAGGTGTATACGTTGTAGTGGTGGATATCAGAATTAGTTTTAGGGCTGTCCCATATCAAACGGATGTCACTGATTTCGTCACCCAATTCATTTTGTGATTTCAGGTTGCTGACACTTACTGCTGCCGGTGCGTAATTGCCCGGAAGAATTCCTAACTGTCCCAATGATACATTGAATGCACCTCCGGCATTTGATTTGAAATCCAATGCAATGATTGCCAAGGTTTTTCCGTTTAATGAGGAGATGTCGATGGTTGCTACTGTCCATCCGTTCACATCCTGCCTGGTAGCATTCGCCAGGGAGAATGTAGAGAATGAAGAAGCATTGTCGGCAGTTGCCAGTTTTACTTCTGTATTTGCAATATCGCCTTTGTATACCAGTTGGAATTTGTCACCATTGGCGATGGCCAGCTTGGTTTTGTACAAACGGGTTAAATGACTGGCTTGTGCGGTGAGTGTTCCTGTAACTTTCAGGCTGGTACCGGTATTGAATGCGTCATCCCAATCCAAATCGATTTTTAGACCGTCTGAATTGTTTTCAATCCACCATCTCCAAGTAGGAAGGATATCTTGCATACCACGGTGATACCAGTCCTGTGTTCCAAGTTTTACACCGTCTACGAAACGATATTTTCCTAAACCGGCGCTAAATGAACTTACGAAAGGTTTGGTTGTAATGGCACTGCGTTCTGCAATTGCATTTGCCAGACCGGGCCATTGGCTGCCGGACCAACCGTTGGTATTGGATGGGTCTGCAGCAGCATTGGTCCAGAAACGGGATTCATTGGAGAATACGGTTTTCATTTTTCCATATGCTACGTCACCGCAAGCATCTTCTGTATCGAGTTGATCTTTAACGACTTGTTTCCAGATACCTTCTTCCGGGTTGAACAGGTCGATAGAACCGTTGTGTCCGCTCTGTGTGAAACAGGATTTGAAATAGCTTCCATTACCGGTAAAACCGCCTTGGGCACATTCTACACCGTGATACATTTGTTTGAAGTAACTGTCTCCGAGTCCCCAGCCTTCAAATGTGCTTTTATTACTTGCAGCACCACTGGGGCTACCGTAGTTGGAGAAATAAGAAAATCTTGAATCATCTTCGAAACTTGCTTTCTTACCATTGAAACTGGTGCTCATGTCGTACCATTGTATTTCATGGTGAGAGTTTCCATCCTTATCTGCCAGTTCAAAATAGTAAGTGAAGAAACGACGCCATTTATCGTTGTAGCTACAGAGAGTTTCTTCATTGATAAACCAACCGTCAAAACCATAATATGCAGCAATTTCATATAGTTTTTTGGCATAAGGGAAGGTACCGTTTTCTTCGGTCAATACTTCATATACCCATTTGGATTGTCCGCCAAAAGCGCTTGGAGGGAAAAATATCTGTCCCAATACCTTTACGCCATTTAGGTGTGCCGCATCTGTTACCGGTGCAGAAGGAGGGATGATGATACCTTCGCCTGCAGAGCCAGCCCACCAAACGAGCACGTCCATATATTGCCAATAAGTAGGATTATAGCCGATAAAATTGTTGGCTCCCTGAGCCGGTGTCTGACTACAAGACGGATGCATCGTTAAACATGCAGACACTTGTCCGTCGTAGAACTGAGTGGCATTCGCTTTGATATTGTCGTCATTGAAACGAGGTTGCAAAGGAACCGTACTTCTATTAAATTTTGCATCCGGATCGTTTTCCGGTGTCCAATTAATAATGTTTTCTGGATGCCAACATCCGCCATAAGGCTGCTGAGCCATCATGCTACCCGCCGTCAGTGTCATTGAGAAAGCGAGTACAGAAAGTAATTTTTTTACGTTCATAAATTGATAATTAAGGATTAATAATAAGTTATCGATTGTATTGTAGATGATTTGGAAGTATCGCTTCCAAATCATCTTTCTTTTTATTATCTGAAGTTATTTGCTTTTTTTCTGTTACCATTATCATCGTTCGTGTCTTCCACATCCCACCAGATACGTACAGCTTGTGCATCGTTCGTATTATATTTGGCCGGTATGTTTTCGATGTTCTGTTCAAGTTCGGAATTGGGATAACGTACTCGTTTAATGAATTTTGTAGCAGGTACATCCGAACCGGTATGACCGATGTGGTTGCGTAAGCGCGGATAATCTGTTCTTCTGAACTCTGCCCAGCCTTCATTTCCATTGGGGAATACGGCAATCCATTTTTGTGTGATGATCTGTTCCAGCATAAGCTCTTTGTCATCTCCGTCAAAGGCCGCTTTTCTACCCGGCATAACACTCAGATAGCGGTCTGCCCGGGTTATTCCGTAATATCCAGTGATGGATGCTGTAACGGCTTTATCAAACAGGTCTTTTACCTCACTTTTATTGTAGCCGCCTGTCCATCCTCTCAATGCTGCCTCGGCTTTCAGGAACAATGATTCTGAATAGCCCAGCCATACGGATTCGCGTGCCAATCCAAACCAATCTGACGAGTTCAGTACTTTTAAATCTTTTTCCCTGCATCTTAATACGGAATAAATATCTGATTCCTGATTGATGTTTTTGTCATTGCCTATTTCACAACCTCTGAAATCTTCGCTGGATTCCTTACCGTTTTCGAGTTCACTGGCGGGTGTAGGTCTCCACCAAAGTTTACTGCAACGCGGGTCGATAATGGTTGCTTGTGTCTTATAGGCTTCTTCCAAGTCTTTGGACATGCAGCAATCTTTCCATTTATAGCTGCATAATGCATGAATGTTTTCGTCTCCTCCGGAGTTCTTGCCGCCTGCTTCTATCGGGGCATATTTCGGAATGGTACGCATATTATCGCCATTGTCTATCATCAAACCACCGTTAGCATTGAGTGCGGCCTTGCCTTCTTCTTCGGCCCAGGTCGGATTTACGTTGGAGATGCGAAGCGCCATGCGCAGACGGAGTGTATTGGCGAAGCGTATCCACTTGCTTTCGTCTCCTTCATAGCATACGTCTGCTTCTTTGGGGAATTGGAAAAGCGATTCACCTATTTTTATGTTATCAACGGCTTCCGTCAATATCTCAAAGCAGCGGCGATATACTTGTTCTTCCGTATCATAAGGAAGTTTGTTAGGTATTTCGTCTTTATCAAGAAATACACTGAAAGGGATGGGGCCGTAAGTATCTACCATTTGTACTGCTAAAAAAGCATAGTAAATCCGGGTGATATGGTATACATTCAGACATTTTGCCTGATTGTCTTCCTTGGTATACAGCTTCATCAGATCCAGAAATTCTTTTGTGCGGTTCTGATAGAATTCGCTCCAACGGTATCCTGACCATCCGTCCGAATAAATATAGTTGGGTGATCCGTTTACAAATTGTGATTTCGGATTGTTATTGGCAAAATATCCGGCATAAATATCATGTGTAAGGTTGGTTGCACGCTGATACTGTGCATACATGCCTTCGTAAAAGAATTTGTAGAATACGTCATTACCATCATTGGGGTCATTCATTTCCGGATTTGTATTCAATGGATCTTGATTCATTTCCTCAAAACCGTCCGTACAGGAAAATAACCCAAATAAACTTAGGATGATATAAAGTTTATAGTGTTTAAATTGTAACATAGTTTATATATTAAATTATTAGAAACTTACATTTACAGAGAAACCGAAAGTACGCGTGTAAGGTACTGCTGAGAAGTCGAGTGCCTGTGAAAACATACTTGTGTCGAAACCGCCTTCAGGGCTTGTTCCCGGAGTGTGCTTTAACAGGTAGCACAAGTTTCTGCCTACCAGAGACAGACGCAATGAGCTGAGTGGCGTCTTTGAGAGTAATGCTTTTGGAAAGTTGTAACCTAATGAGATTTCTTTCAGTTTTACAAATGAAGCATCATAAATGAAAGCTTCGGCTGCACCACTGATTCTTGTATAATAATTTCTGTCACAAGTGATCTCTTTGGTGTTCTGCACAAATTGGGGATTTTCGGAGGATACGGGCTGGAAAGGATTGAAGTCCGGATTGGACATGCTACCCGGGTATACATACGAACCTCTGTATGAAGTACGTTCCGCCGTTCCGTAGCTGGTTGCCACTGCTTCTGAAACAGAAATGATATCACCTCCGAATTTCATGTCGAACAATGCTGACAGTACGAAGCCTTTATATTGGAAAGAGGGGGCTACGGACATTAATAATTTAGGTTGTATGTTACCAATCGGGGTCGTATTGGAGCCGGTTACAACTTTGGGCAGACCGGTGTCGTCTACGACAATGCTACCGTCAGGCAGTCTTTCAAACATCTGTATCGGATAGATATCTCCCAATTTACCCCCTTCTACTGCACCTACATTCACCATCAGACCGTCAGTTTCCGAATTGAAGATCATATTCTTTGCATTTGGAGCAAGTTCTTTTACGGTGGATTCGTTGTGTGCCAGGTTTACATCCAGATTAAAGGTAAAGTCTTTCGTTTGAATCGGTGTTGAATAGATAGAGACTTCTATACCTTTGTTTACGATGAGTCCGGCATTAATCCATTCGTGTGACCACAAACCACCCATAGGTACTTTCATGATTTGGTTTTTGGTACGGCTGTAATAATAAGTCATATCAAAACCTAAACGGTTGCTGAAGAACTTCATATCCAATCCGGCTTCATAAGCGGTGGAGATTTCCGGTTTTAGATTTGCATTGGCCAATACTGTGGGCTGAATGGGGCTTACTCCGGATTCGGTTTGTTCCCATTTCACTACATTGGTTAATATATAAGGCTCCGTATCTTTACCTACTTGCGCAGCTGATAATCTTACTTTGGCAAAAGTAAGCCAAGACGGTCTGTTCCATTGCATTTTGTCCATGAAGTCGGAAACAACAAAACTTAAGTTGGCAGATGGATAGAAGTAAGAACAATTATCTATCGGTAATGTAGACGACCAGTCGTTGCGTGCTGTAAGGTCTAAGGCTAAATATTCATCCCAGGCAAACTGGAAAGTTCCGAAGACGGAATTTACCTTTTTCTCACGATACGTCTGTGAAGAAGCATTCCATCCTTTAGCGGAGTTCAATACCCACTCGCCAAAGTTCAGCATGTTATTGGCCATGCCGGTCAAACCTTCCGATTTTTGGTGCATTGCATTAATACCCAAAGAGTATCCTACGCGGATCTTTTGGCCTATTTTATTGTTACCCACCAACATCGCTTCGAAATTGGATTCATAAAAGTTATCTTCTGTTTTGTTGAATCCTGCTTTGGTGATCGGGTCTATACCATCGGTTTTGTCCGAATCTTGTAGTTTGGTACGATAGAAGTCGAAAGCGTATTTGGCCGTTCCGTACAACCACGGTGTAAAGTTTAATTTTACATTATAGTAGCCAAAAGCTCTCCAACGGTCGTCCACGTTATCACGACGCCAGTTCAGATAATATGGGTTCAGGATTTCGGGTGAAGGGCCATACCAGTTAAGATGTCTGCTGTTTTCATCGGAGAACTGTTGCAAATCTTCCAAACGCACATTGTTGGGCACAGCCAATAACTGATACACTTCACCGGTCTTACCGATCCAGGGACGTCCGGACATTTTGGTGCGTGAGAGAGATAATTTGGCATCTGTGCTGATGTATTTGTTTATATCGATACCGGCTTTGACATCCAAATTCACTTTACTCAAATGTTCTTTCTGAAAGAGTCCGTCTGTTTCGGTACTTCCTAATGACATGCGATAGTGTGCTCCTTCTTTAACACCTCCTATAGATACATTGTGGTTTTGGGAGAATCCGGTCGAGAAATAATCTTTCATCTTGTCTCCGTATTTCTGATAAGGCATAGTTTGTCCGTTCCAGGCTTCCTGTTCTGAACCATCCAGTTCCGGGCCAAAACTATACATACTTTTAGGATTGTATACTCCGCCTTCTCCCTGACCGTATTGACTTTGCATATTGATTGTTTCTGCAACTTGCGACCAAGTCAGATTGCCGGAATAAGTAATGCCGAATCCGTCTTTTTTAGTTCCTTTTTTAGTGGTGATTAATATGACACCGTTACCGGCACGTGAGCCGTATAGTGCAGCGGCATTAGGGCCTTTCAAGACGGAAATAGATTCGATGTCTTCCGGATTGATGTCAACAGCCGAACCTCCTCTGTCCGTACCACCGAACAAGGAAACGGAAGAACTGCTTTCGTCACTGAATGGGACACCGTCAATGACCCACAGGGGCTGATTGTTGTCTGTTAAAGAAGAATTACCACGAAGGGTTATTTTGGTAGAACCTCCTAAACCGGTGCTTGCCGTATTCATTTGCAAGCCGGCTACTTTTCCCTGCAATGCACTTGTAACGGAGGGATCTCCGGTCTGGTTCAGTTTATCTCCTTTCAGGTCTTGCACTGCATAGCCGAGCATCTTCTTTTCACGTTTGATACCAAGAGCGGTCACTACGACTTCGTCAATTACCTGTGTGTCGGGAGTCATCGATAGGTTGATGATGCTTTGTCCTTTTACCGGAATCTCTTGTGGAGTATATCCAATGTAGGAAAATAGGAGAATCGGATTTTCTTCGGTCACTATCAGTGTGTAATTTCCGTCAAAATCAGTAATGATACCATTCGTTGTACCTTTTACTAATACATTGACCCCGATAAGAGGCTCTCCGTTTTCGTCTACGATTTGTCCACTTATCTTACGCTCTTTATCTGCGTTTTGCTTTTGGGAGTCTTGTGATGCTTGAAGGTTATCTTTTAAATATACGATATTGTCTTCTATTTTGAATGAAATGTTTTTGCCCTTCAGCACTTGTTTCAGTACTTCCTCCAGAGAAAGGTCCTGTACTTTTAGCGCTTCGATTGATACGGCTGATAGTTTGTCACTGTAGAAAAATTGATAGTTTGATTGAGATTGAATTTGTTTGATGACATTTCCCA